>Ga0190349_1000167_pt1 | contig 23382 bp, 20 predicted proteins | sample 48721378_MG_FD_179798 | JGI IMG/M metagenome (GOLD analysis project Ga0190349, IMG submission 179798) | Hydrothermal vent microbial mat bacterial communities from Southern Trench, Guaymas Basin, Mexico - 4872-13-7-8_MG | ecosystem: Environmental > Aquatic > Marine > Hydrothermal vents >...
CCAGGATAGTATACCCATCCTTTGTAGCATCAGGTAAAGCAACCCCTGTATCACAGGCAAGTACAACTCCACTCGATGTAAGAATCAGAGTAAGCATAATACCCAACAACAATCTTTTTGATCTTTGCATCTTAAACCTCCTTTCTTTTGTGTTTGTTGTTAACATACAAACCTCTGACAAGCTCACCTCCTTTCATTTTTTTTGATTTTAAAAGCAATTACCAAATTCATTGGCGTATCTACTGGAACTATCTTACTCAACGCCGCTGAATAAAAACCTCCGTAAGGAGAGGGAGGCTTGACTATTGTATTTGGGAATATATTTGGGGACGTGAATCTATCAAAACCTGGGCGACTTAGAAAACAGCCTACTTGCTCAAAGCCCATATAGAATTTATTTTTTACAAAACCTATCCATACTACTAAAATTTCTGAATTAGATAACTCGTAATTAACTCTCAAATTTGATACCACCGAATTCTGATAAAAAGATGTTATTAATGTTTCTTTATTCACGATATCTCACCTCACTTGCCCTCAATATTATGCCTTATATTTAATTTTTGTCAAGTATTTTTTTACAAAATTGTTATATTTTTTTATACAATTATTTTGATCTATCTCAAAAGACTTTTTTTATTTCTTTGTCATTAGAATTTGAGAAAATATCCTATCGGAGCATATTCTATTACTTAAATACTTTGTTTGTGATTAGTATATTTCAGAAAAAATGATAAATTTTGGGCATTTTAAGCACCCTTGACAAAATAGAGTATTTTTCTATACTATCAGTATGTTCAGGCTTTTATTATCGGAGGTTACCTCTGGCGAGGTTAAAAGATTTGTATATTTTACTTCAGAGGATGTATATATAGATGAGTTAGTGGGAAAGGGTAAGCTGGAAGTGGTAATAAAAAGAGCAGGTAATACTTACTCTATTAAGGGAAAGATATACTTTAAATTGAGATTGCAATGTTCAAGATGTCTTGAGTTTTTTGAGAGAGAATTTAATGACAATATTGATTACGTTTACAAGAAGGGACAGATGAGGTATAGAAGAGAAGCTAAATTGAGAGGAGAGGATTTTAAAACTGAATACTTTGTTGACAATTCCATTGATCTTCTTCCAATAATTCATGATACTGTTCTCCTCTCAATTCCAATGAAACCGCTCTGTAAGGAAGATTGTAAGGGATTATGTCCTGTCTGTGGTCATAATCTCAACTATGGTCCCTGTAAACATATGCTTAGAAAGAAAGAGGAGATAGATCCTCGCTGGGAAAAACTTTTAAATATAAAAATGGAGGTATAGATGCCGGTTCCAAAGAAGAGATCATCTCACACAAGAGGAAAGAAGAGAAGGACAGGTTGGAAAATAAAGGCTCCTACACTTGTAAGATGTCCCAAGTGTCATGAATGGATGGTTCCGCATAGGGTTTGTCCACATTGTGGATACTATGCAGGAAGATTAGTAGTGAAGCAGGTCGAGGAGGTGTGATAAATTATGATACTTGCCCTTGATGCAATGGGTGGGGACAATGCACCAGAAGAGATAATCAAGGGTGCTATAGAAGCCTGTAGGGAAACAGGTGGCAATTTAAAGATTCTTCTTATTGGCAATAAAAATGAAATTAAAAAATATCCCTTGATTGATACAATGGAAATCATTCATACAGACATTTCTATTGGTATGGATGAACATCCAGCAGAAGCTTTTAAGCAGAAGAAAAATTCTTCTATGGGGATAGGAATAAATCTACAAAAAGAAGGGAAAGCAGATGCCTTTTTATCCGCTGGTAATACAGGGGCTTTAGTGGCATTTTCACTATTGACACTTGGTAGGTTGAGGGGTGTAAGGAGACCAGCACTTGCAACTTTTTTCCCCACAAAAAAGGGCCATTCTCTTGTACTGGATGTTGGTGCGAACTCAGAGGTAAAACCTGAGTTCCTGTACCAATTTGGTGTGATGGGATCAATCTATCTCCAAAAGGTATATGGTATTGATAGGCCTTCTGTAGGTCTTTTGTCTATGGGCGAAGAAAGAATAAAAGGGGGTAGTTTAATACAGGAGGCACATCGTTTATTGGAGGGTGGAAGTATAAATTTCTATGGGAATATTGAGGGACACGATATTCTGGAGGGCAAAACAGATATTTGTGTAACTGGAGGATTTACAGGTAATGCAATTTTGAAGTTTGGGGAATCACTTGTAAGCTTTGTAATGGATATACTTAAGGATGAGATATATAGATCATTCAGGGCAAAAATGGGTGCATTCTTAATGAAACCTGCTTTTTATAATCTTCTTTCAAAGGTAAATTATGAAGAGTATGGGGGAGCGGTTCTACTTGGAGTAGATGGCATATCTGTTGCTAGCCACGGTAAATCGAAGGCAAAGGCTATAAAGAATGCCATAAACCTTACTTATAAATTTCATCAAGAGAAAGTAAATGAGGTGATAAAAGAGGAATTATTATAATGAGGGCATTTCTTTTCCCCGGTCAGGGAGCACAGAAAGTGGGGATGGCTAAGGATTTTTACGAATCTTTTCCACAGATCAAGGAAACGTTTGATAAAGCAGAGACCTGCCTTGGTATTGATATAAAGAAAATTATGTTTAATGGGCCTGAAGGAGAACTGCGGGAATCAAAAAATGCACAGGTATCGATTTTATTGCATTCTTATACAATTCTTAATCTATTAAAGGATTATGTAACGCCTGACTATCTTGCAGGACATTCACTTGGCGAATACACTGCTTTTCTCGCGGCAGATGCATTGTCATTTGAGGATGCGTTGCACCTTGTACGCTTCAGAGGAGAATTAATGTCAATGGCTGGCGAAAAAAAGCCCGGGACAATGGCAGCTATTATTGGCTTGAATATAGATGAAGTCAAAAATATTGTTGAGGAGTCAAGGCAATTTGGTATAATCATCATTGCCAATTTTAACTCCCCAATGCAATTTGTGATTTCTGGAGAGAAAGAACCTGTTACAAGGGCTATAAAACTAACAAAAGAAAAGGGTGGAAAAGGTATCCCTCTGAGGGTGAGTGGTGCCTTTCATTCGCCACTTATTGAAGAGGTGGTAGAGCCTTTTAGAAAGGTACTTTCAAAAACAGAGGTAAGAACACCAAAATATCCTGTTTTTTCTAATGTCACTGGCGATGTTGTAAATAAACCTGATGAAATAAGAGAATTACTGGCAAAACAAATTGTAAGTTCTGTTAGGTGGACTGATATTGTTGTAAATATGCATAAAAAGGGAGTTGATCATTTTATAGAAATGGGTCCAGGAAATGTTCTTTCAAAATTACTTGCACAAACGATAAAAAATGTTAAGATTACTACAATTTCAACAGTTGATGATTTCAAGGGGTTTGTGAATGAGATTGAGAGATAGGGTAGCGATAATAACTGGTGGTGCCAGGGGTATAGGGAAAACTATTGCCCTTAAATATGCAGAAGAAGGCGCAAATATTGCCATATTTGATCTATTAAGGGATGAGGGTGATAAAACAATAAAAGAAATAGAAGATAAGGGGAGGAAGGCAATATTCTATCCTGTGGATATAACTAATTTTGAGAAAGTCAAAGAGACAGTAAAGGATGTCGAAAAAAAGTTTAATAAAATTGATATACTCGTTAACAATGCAGGTATTACAAGGGATATGCTACTTTTAAGGATGGAAGAGGATGACTTTGATACTGTTATAAAGGTTAATCTGAAGGGAACATTTGTTTGTACCAAAGCAGTAATAAAAGTAATGATGAAGAAAAGATACGGTAGAATTATTAATATGTCCTCTGTGGTCGGTATAATGGGAAATGCAGGACAAGTTAACTACGCTGCTTCAAAAGCCGGAATTATAGGTCTGACTAAATCGGTTGCCAAAGAGGTTGGTAAGAGAAACATTACTGTGAATGCCATTGCCCCTGGTTTTATTGAAACACCAATGACAGAAAAACTGAGCGATGAGGTAAAAAAAGCATATTTTAATGCGATTCCTCTTGCGAGGTTCGGGAAAACTGAGGATGTAGCGAACCTCGCCTTATTTCTGGCTTCCGATGAAGCAAGTTACATCACCGGACAGGTGATCCAGGTTGATGGTGGACTTTTAACGTAGAAAAAAGGAGGTTTAAATGGATCTCGAAAAAGAAGTTAAGGCAATTATTGTCGAGCAATTAGGTGTGGATGAATCACAGGTTACTCCAGAGGCACATTTTATTGATGATCTTGGAGCTGACTCCCTTGATACGGTTGAGTTAGTTATGGCACTTGAGGAAAAATTTGGCATGAAGATTCCAGATGAGGAAGCAGAAAAACTTGATACAGTTGGGAAAGCCCTTGATTATATAAAAGCTCACGTAAAGGAATAATTTATGCAAAAAAGGAGAGCAGTCATCACAGGGCTCGGGGTTGTATCTCCTGTGGGGAATAACCTTGATGATTTCTGGAATTCGTTGCGGAATGGCAAGGGTGGAATTGGGTTAATAACAAAATTCGATGTAAGCAATTATACTGTTCGAATAGCAGGCGAGGTTAAGAATTTCGATCCCACTGATGTAATAAATCCAAAATCACTGAGAAGGATGGATCTCTTCACGCAGTATGGTGTGTATGCAGCAGATATGGCAGTTAAAGATGCAAACATAGATGTCCAGAAATTGCAAAGGGAAATGGTAGGAACAATTGTTGCATCCGGTATAGGTGGGTTGAACACCTGGGAATCTCAGCACAAAAAATTGCTCAAAGATGGCCCTAACAGGGTTTCTCCTTTTTTTATTCCGATGTTGATAATTAACAGTGCTCCAGGTACGATTGCATTAAGGTTTGGATTAAAAGGACCTAATTTTGCAGTAGTCTCTGCCTGCGCTTCTTCCGGTCATGCAATTGGAGAGGCATTTAGAAAAATACAATACGGAGAGGCAGATATAATGATTACAGGTGGAGCAGAAGCCCCAATAGCTCCTCTTGCCGTAGCCGGATTTGGTATTATGAGGGCGCTTTCTACAAGAAATGATGAACCCGAGAAGGCGTCAAGACCATTTGATAGAGAACGGGATGGCTTTGTGATAGCTGAAGGTGCAGGAATACTTATATTGGAAGAGCTTGAACATGCGAAGAGAAGAGGCGCAAAGATATATGCCGAAATCTCGGGTTATGGCGCAACGGATGATGCATACCATATGACTGCCCCTGATGAAACGGGTATAGCTCCATCGATGGCTATAACAAAGGCTTTAGATGATGCAGGAGTAAAACCTGAAGAGGTAGATTATATTAATGCACATGGGACATCTACTCCACTAAATGATAAACTCGAAACGCGTGCAATAAAAATTGCCCTGGGCGAAGAGAATGCAAAAAAAGTTTCTATTTCTTCGACAAAATCAATGACAGGGCATATGCTTGGAGCCACATCAGCCGTTGAAGCAATTGCTACTACTCTAACAATAAAGGATGATTTTATTCCTCCTACTATAAACTATGAATTTCCAGACCCTGATTGTGATCTTGATTATACACCTAATAGAGGAAAAAAGAGAGAAGTCAACGTTGCTGTCTCCAATTCCTTTGGTTTTGGTGGTCATAACGTTTCTCTGGTATTAGAAAAATATAAGGAGAGTTAATGCGAATAATTGTATGCGTTAAACAGGTCCCTGATCCTGAGAACGCAAAGATGGATTGGGAAAAAGGAACCGTTGTTAGAGAAGGAGTTCAGAACATCATTAATCCCTTTGACCTCTATGCAATTGAGGAAGCAATAAGAATAAAAGAATCTCTCGGTGGAGAAGTAATTGTTATATCAATGGGTCCTCCACAAGCAGAGGACGCTTTAAGAGAGGCAATAGCTATGGGTGCAGACCAAGCCTACCTTGTTACTTCAAGGGCATTTGCTGGGGCTGATACACTTGCTACATCGTACACGCTTTCAAAGACAATAGAAACAATTGGTGATTTTGATTTGCTTATTTGTGGAAAACAAGCAATTGACGGAGACACTGCACAGGTAGGCCCAGGTATTGCAACGCAATTAGATATACCTCAGATAACATTTGTTAAGAAGATAGATGAGATTGATGAAAAGCATATAAAGGCAGAGAGGATGATAGAAGGTGGGTTAGAAATTCTCGAAGCCCCTCTTCCCTGTTTGATAACCGTTGTAAAGGATATAAATACACCAAGGCTTCCCTCTCTGAAGGGGAAGATTAAGGCAAAAAAGGCTGAAATTATTCATTTTGGTCCTGAAGATATAAATGCCGATCCTATGATGATTGGTGAAAAGGGCTCACCCACATCAGTAATGAAGATATATTCACCTGAGATTAAAAAGGAAGGGATGATTTTTAAGGCAGAAGAGATAGATAAGGCTTTAGAAGAGGTCATAAAAAAAATCAAGAAAGTGGGTGTGATTTAATGGATATAAAGGTCATAGAGGAAAAGTGTGTTGGATGTTTAATTTGTAAACAGAAGTGTTCATATGGAGCCATAACCTTAATCGATAAAAGGCACGAATTACGGGGTCTTTCTATAAAGACAAAATTTGCAGTTAAACTTGCTGTTATTGATAAGGATAAATGTACCTACTGTGGTGAGTGTGTTACTGCCTGTCCCTTTGATGCAATAGAAATTATTAGAGAGGAAAAGGCATTTGCAGTTAACAAAGAGGATTATAGAGGGGTAATGGTTCTTGGGGAATTACGGGATGGAGAGATTGAAGCTTACACCTTTGAACTTATAGGAAAGGGAAGGGAGCTTGCAGATAAATTAAAGACGGAACTCACGGGTGTTTTAATAGGTGATAATATAAAGGAGAAAGCACAGGAGTTGATCAGTTACGGTGCGGAGAGGGTCATTGTTGTTTCCCACCCCCTTCTAAAAAATTTTATAGCAGAATCCTATTCAAAGGTCGTCAGTGAAATAATCAAAAAGGAAAGGCCAGAGATTTTTCTTGCTGGTTCTACAACGATGGGTAGGGCATTGCTATCAAGGGTTGCGGCAAATGTGAAGACAGGATTAACAGCAGATTGTACTGGGCTTGATATAGATTCTGAAACTGGTAACCTTATCCAGACAAGACCTGCCTTTGGTGGTTCTGTAATGGCAAGTATCCTGACGCCTTCTCATCGGCCTCAAATGGCAACAGTAAGACCAAGAGTTTTTAAAAAACCGCAAAGGGATGACTCGAGAAAAGGAAAAATTGAAGAATTTATTCCCTCAGATGAAGCAGTTAAATGCCGCGTAAAATATTCTGGATTTATCCCGGATGAAACTTCACATATAAATATTGAGGAGGCAGATATTATTTTCTCAGGTGGCAGAGGTCTAAAGGGACCAGAAAATTTTAAACACTTATTTGAACTTGCTGAAATGGTTGGTGGCGCGGTTGGTGCCTCAAGGGTTGCTGTTGATGAAGGCTGGATTCCCTATTCCCATCAGGTTGGTCAAACGGGCAAAACAGTTGCACCAAAGATATACATAGCTTTTGGGATAAGTGGGGCAATTCAACATCTTGCAGGAATGCAGACGGCTGATGTTATTATTGCAGTTAATAAGGATCCTGATGCACCCATCTTCAAAATTGCGGATATAGGGATTGTTGGTGACCTATTTGAAGTCATACCGGTATTAAAAAATAAACTCAAGCAATTAATAGAGAATAATGGCTGAAGAAAGAATATACTCGGTACCCATTGAAGAAGAAATGCAGTCAAGCTATCTTGATTATGCGATGAGTGTAATCGTAGGGAGGGCTCTACCTGATGTAAGGGATGGTCTCAAACCAGTTCATAGAAGGATCCTTTTTGCTATGTATTCTCTTGGTCTTTTTCATAATAAGCCTTATAAGAAATCTGCTACAGTGGTTGGTGAGGTACTTGGAAAATTCCATCCCCATGGAGATGCCGCTGTTTATGATACGCTTGTGAGAATGGCACAAGATTTTACTATGAGGTATCCACTTGTTGACGGCCAGGGTAATTTTGGTTCAGTCGATGGCGATAGTGCAGCTGCATATAGGTATACGGAGGCAAGATTATCAAAAATATCTGAAGAGCTGCTTAGTGATATTGATAAAGACACAGTTGATTTTGTGCCAAACTTTGATGAAAGGTTGAAAGAACCTGTTGTTTTACCGGCTGGATTCCCTAATCTTCTTGTTAATGGCTCTTCTGGGATTGCGGTAGGTATGGCAACAAACATTCCACCCCACAATCTGTCAGAGACAATAGATGCCCTTCTTGAGATGATTGATAACCCTGATGTTGACCTTGATGGAGTTATGAAATATATCAAAGGTCCTGATTTTCCAACAAGTGGTGAGATCCTTGGGGCACAGGCAATAAAAGAAGGATATGCAAATGGTTCAGGTTCCATTGTGGTTCAGGCTAAATTCCATATAGAAGAAGGAAAAAGAGGCAAGGATAGCATTATTGTTACAGAGTTGCCCTACCAGGTTAACAAGGCAAATCTCATAACAGACATTGCCAATCTTGTAAAAACGGGGAGGATTGATGGTATCTCTGATATCAGGGATGAATCAAATAGAGATGGTATAAGGATAGTGCTTGAGATGAAACAAAATGCACAGGTAAATGTGATAATAAATAAATTGTTAGTGCACACAAAACTGAGAACTACTTTTGGTATGAATTTTCTTGCCCTTATAGATGGAGTTCCAAAAAGAATGAGTCTGGTAACTATGCTTAGGCATTATCTCGAGCATAGGAAGGTTGTTGTCGAGAGAAGGACAAAATTTTTACTTGATAAGGCAGAGAAGAGGGCACATATTATCGAGGGTTTAAAAAGAGCCCTTGATCATATTGATGAAATTATTGCGATCATAAAACATTCAAAGGATGTTCCTCAGGCGAAGAAGGCTTTAATGCAGAGGTTTAAGTTTTCTGATGTTCAGGCACAGGCAATTCTTGATATGAAACTTGCAAGACTTACAGCCCTCCAGAGGAGTGAACTTGAAAATGAATATCTTAGTATAATAAAGGAGATTGAAAGATTAAAATCTATTCTATCCTCTCCGGAGGCATTAAATAGTGTAATTAAGAAAGAACTCAAAAATATAAAGAATACCTACGGTGATAAAAGAAGAACAAAAATTATTGCAAAAGGGCCCGAGAAGTTTGAAGATAGGGATTTAATAAAAGAAGAGGAAGTAGTTGTAACGGTTACACATAAAGGGTGGATAAAAAGGCTTCCTTTATCTGTATATCGCTCACAGGGAAGGGGTGGTAGAGGTGTTATGGGTATGGCACAGGGAGAGAATGATTTTGTAGAGAAAATATACGTTGCTTCTACACATGACAATATGCTTATATTTACTGAAAAAGGAAAATGCTATGGGATTGATGTATTTGAAATTCCCGAAGGAAGCAGGGTATCAAAAGGTAGATCCATTTTAAACTTAATAAATATTTCGAGAAAAGAAAAGTTAAGAGGCATTGTCTGTGAGAAGAACATCGATCAGGTAAAAATAACAATGGTTACCAAGAAGGGTATCATTAAGAAGGTTAGTGGTAGTGCATTCAAACATGCAAGGAAAAATGGAATTATAGCAATGAACGTCAAAGAGGATGATGAACTTATTGATGTGAGTGTGCTTTATGGTGAAGAGGATGTTATTTTAATCTCTCATTGTGGAGTTGCAGTTAGATTTAGTGCAGAAAGAGTCAGAACAATGGGGAGAACGGCTGCAGGCGTAAGGGGAATAAGATTAAGAAAAGATGATTATGTAGTGTCTGTCATCATCGTCAGAAAGGAATCTCATCTATTTATCGTGACCGAAAAAGGTTATGGCAAGAGGACATCCATTAGTGAATTCAGAAAGACAGGGAGAGGTGTGAAGGGTGTCAGGGCAATAAAAATAACCGAAAAGAATGGATACGTTATAGGAGCAGCCCCTGTAAATGAAACAGACGAGATTATTTTTATATCTCAGAAGGGACAGATTTTAAGAGCAAAGGCTAAGGATATTAGTGTTCAGCACAGGTCTTCAACGGGTGTAAAGGTGGTAAAAATTGTTGGAAATGATAAATTAACAGATACAGAAAGAATAAACCTTGAGTTATGATAAAAGTAGATTTTTATTCAGGATATAAGGGCGAAGAGAAACCATCCAAAATATTTAATGGAAATGATCAGATTGAGGTGAAGAGAATTTTATCTTCCGAATTGCATCAAAATATAGCAGACTCAAAAAAATATAGAATATTTGTGATTGAGGCAAGCGATGGGAGGATAATAAAATTAGTGGAGGGAAAGGAAGGATGGCAGATGTCCTTATTATCTTAGGCAGTGAAACGGATAAAGCGTATATTAAAAAATGTGAGGATATACTTAGGGAATACGGAATTTCTTATAATGTAATAGTTTCCTCTGCGCATAGAGAACCTGAGAAAACAATGGAAATTGCGAAAAGCGCAAAGGAAGATGGGTATAAAGTGATCATTACAGCCGCTGGTTATTCTGCCGCGTTAGCGGGGTTCGTTGCCTCACTAACTGAGCTTCCTGTAATAGGCGTTCCCCTCTCCACTTCAGAGCTTAAAGGTGTAGATTCTATTCTTTCGATGGTGCAAATGCCTGCCCGTGTTCCTGTCCTTACCGTCGGGGTCAATAATGCCTCAAACGCAGCTCATGGTGCCATAAGAATCTTGAAACTATTAAAGCAACATTAAGTTGTTCTATTCGAAAAAATAAAAAAAGAGGGGGATTTCCCCCCTCTTTTTAAAATACAACCACTTTGTTTATATAGGTTTTATTCAGTGCTCTTGTTCTAATAAAGTATATACCCGACCTCTTAAGATTTATCCTGTCTGTGTAGTAACCTGCCTGTCTTACCATATCCTTGCTCTTTATTACCCTTCCTGTTATATCAAGCACCTTCATACTTACCCTTCCAGCCCTTGGTAATGCAAGGTTAATTACCACATTCTTCCGTGATATTGCACCAATCTTTATACTAAATTCTGCTGGTTTATTTGTCCTTACCCCACTGCGATTTACATAGTATACAGATACGTCGTCTACATACCAACCAGCATATTCCACTGAAGTATCGCTTCCGAAGTGCCATCTTAGTTTTATTGTATGTCCCACATAAGAAGTAAGGTCTGCTGAAACCTTCTGCCATCCTCCACTATCACCTGTATATCCCAGTTCCCCTGGTATACCTGAATTCCAGCTGGAAATAGTACCTGTATATGCTGGCTCGACATTATTCAGTACGTTAAATGAGCCTCCATCAACAGAGATCTTTACGTTACCACCATCCCAATTGCTGGAACCCTGCTCTATTATATACCACTGATAGAAATCTAACTTTGCTTCACTCACTCCGGTAAGATTTATTTCAGGTGTTGTCAGCATAGAGTTTGAATAGCTACTGTAATTACCAGAGAGGTTTGTCGCCCAGAGTTTTACACCCGAATGTGCATTTCCTGGTCCTGAAGAAGGGATACCCCATTCCCAATCACCTGTTCCTGTGTATGTACCGTTGCTATCTTCAAAATCCTCCTGATAGATATAAATCTTTGGATAAAGCTGGAAGTTTAGCTCTAAATTTCCAGAAATATTTACAGCTGTTAGCGTAGAATCACCATATCCATCCCTGGATGCAGTGACATTATAGGTCCCATCGTAAAGCCCGGTTATTGTATAGTTTCCACTTGAATCAGTCGTATCAATTGTAACGAATCCACCCATTTTAGCAGTTACAATGCATCCCTCATAGTTTGAGGCACCAAACAAAGTAACCTGACCATAAAGTGTGTCAACAGGTGCAGGCTCCAGGGCGGTTAAATAATTAACCGTATTTTCGACGAGTTCTTTTGCATTATTTGTGTCAGAAAGGGCATCAAGGTTAAATGCGTAATATACGACCTGACCACTCTCTATTGGTGGGGTGTTGTCATATACGAGGATACCTGCATCACCTGTATGATTACTCGTTCCAAAGATAAGATGTGCATCAGGGGATAGTGTCATAGCATCCTCGTCACCATAACCGCTATAAGAAATTCCAATAGAATTGGGAAGCACATTTGGTATGGTGGATAATGGATGCAGACTATCCTGCTTTGTCAGACTTCCTGCATTGTCGCCCTCCCAGTTTATGACATGGAGAACCTGGTTACCAAAGGAGGTTCCTTTCCAATCAAATCCTACCTCCCCACCTTCTACGAGTAATTTTCCTCCTTTATTTGTCCAGTTTATCAGTTTGTCAGTAATGTTGTTGGCACTCAGAGGAGATAGATTTGCACCAGAAGTCACGATAAGAAAATTGTATAGTACCCACTGAGAGGTATCAATGGAAGCGGTTGTTGTTGTATCCACGTAGTAACCAAGATCGGTAAGCCATCGGTAGAATTTGCTGGCAGATGCACCGACTTTTGATGTTGATGGAAGACCTTCTTTTCTACCTCTCTTTAACGCATCTTTTTCTGCAGATTTGTTTTCTCCCTTAGAACCGCTGTCATCTATGATAAGAATCATACCGGATGTGGTATCCAACACAAAATTCATCTCAAGGGTGCTTGTATTAAGGTTTATTGTAGTATCAGCAGGAATATGCCTATATGAGGTTACAACAAATCGATATGTAAATTGTGGTAAATTCACAGAATAGTTTCCTCCAGTTGTGGAATCGGTGGTGGTAGACATATAAAGCGAACCATTGTCTGTCCTGTATATCTTTATTGTAGATGAGAGAGGGCTTCCTGTTCCCATTTCCGTGACAGTCCCATAGACATTGCCAGAAGGAGCAGGGCTCATCAAGATATTATGGGTATTATCACCAAATTTTATTGTCTTTGTCTCATTCGTAGGTAAAAATCCGAATGCAGTTGTGTAAATATCATAGTCGCCGCAGGGTAAAGAATCGCTCAACTCGTAAAATCCGTTGCCATCAGAAATAAGATCAAAGACAGGTGTATTAGAAGATGTGTCTGTTCCAGCAGGATAACCCTTTATACGTGCCCCTGATATGGAATCAGAAGTAGATGAGTTAATTACATAACCAGATAACCATCCCTTGTATATCCTTACTGGTATGTACTCCTGGTATATGTTATAGCCACTTTGAGCAATAGTTCCTAACAAATTACCCGGGGTTAAAGGTGTTACATCTACAAATAAAGATTCGTTGGCAGTAGTGGCAGATGTATCTATTCCGCACCCTTCGAGATACATTGAACTCCCTGAGGGATTACTGTAACCCCACACCGTTCCCGGGATTCCCTGCATTAATCCTCCAATGACACCGATTGTATCAGAATATGCGCTAATATCTGCCTGGGAAAGATTAGAGGCATTTATAACCCATATTGTATCAGAAAAAGAATTCCAAGTCTCATTTAACTTTCTGCCATCGACCCATAGCATCTGTCCATAGGGCGAATTAACGTTTAATGTGCATACACCAGCTGAGTTTGTGGTATCATATTCAGAGACACCATAACGGTATATATGCACTTCTATTGAGTCTTCAGGATTTGTCCCTGTAGAATCCATTACTGTAACAGCAATATCCGTAGGTGTATTTACATTTATTGTATCAGGTATTATGGAGACCTGAACACCCGATATCACAAGGATAGAATCTTCAAGTGGTATTTTATTTTCTCCAGATGCCGTGATATCCATCCATCCCAATGTTGTAGGGTGAACCTGAAGCACAACCTTACCGTCTGTGCCCGTGTGCCCTGTTTTATAGACCTCACCATCCTTCATTGCACATACAAGGGCATTATTCACGGGAAGACCACCTGAGGTAACAGTCACCTCAAGGTTACCACCTGGGATGGGGACAGCGCTCATATTATATGTAATATTTAATGACTCTGGTGTATCTGTCCATAGAGGCATCTCAGGATCACCAAGCAGATTTAGCTCATATATACACCAGCGCGTCATATCGTATTCATTACCAGAATCTGCATAGGGGACCCAGGTATCCTTTGCGAGTGCGATTGCATTCCCAAGGTGATAGATGTTGGATTCGAAAATGTTCGCAAAGAATGTGGTGTCTATTCTTTCGGAGGGTCCAGGGACATACTGTCCACCGACATAGGCACCCCAACCGTATCGAGAATTCATCATTATACCAATAAACCCACCTCCTGCACGGTTCATCAGATGTTCTGCGAAGCAATCGCCTCCAGGTGTTTCATCCCAGGCACCGGTGAAACATCCAATAGAGATTGCAATTCCATCTTTGTCACCATTGGTTAGATTGTCCGCATCAGTAGAGTCTAACATAGTAGTCCAACCCCCATTATAGTAGATGCCAACCTCATTGCCGTGTCCTTCCCAGTGCCCCATATTATAGCCTATATTAATTGAATCAATCATCCCCTGCTCTGATATGTTGCCAGTCCTCTCATACATTTTTGCATCAAACCACCCTGCAGGTGTCATCCTTGCAATGGAATCTTGCATTGGTCTCTCTTCATAACTGGACCATAGGACTCCAGTAGGGAGCATCATCTTTTTTATATAATCAAATGGAGGGTTCTTCTCGTATGTTAGCACCTTGTAGACGAAATTCTGAGCCTGTGAGATATTATAGACTGCTGCACGGCCAACATAGACATCTGCATACATATCTATATTATCCGATAATTCTCCCCAGACGTGGTTTCCATTTGTGTCCCAATTATTGTCAAGATCTGAATAGTATAGATCAGATGGAATGGTATCCTCGTCATTATAATATCCGACCCCACTTATGGTGTAGAAAGCCCTTCTCGCAGGGACTATATTCTGTCCACTTGTTTTCTGGTCAGCTGCACCAGCGAGAAGAACATATATGGTGCCCCAATTTGTATGTGCATCAGTGATAAAATTCTTTATTTTTTCCTGAATATCGTATCCACTATAACTACTATTTATCCAGGATACGGTTACAACCGTTGCAGGGACGCCCTTTTTTGTCTTCCAGTCTGCAAGACGTTGAAATACTGTATCCATCGGTGGTTCACTGATAATGACATATTCATAATAGCCGGATGGCAGGAAGGATGGTGTTCTCGAATGAAAAACCTCTGGTGCGAATGGTACCACATCATCAGGGTTTGCAACAATGGAACGGACCTCCTTGCCAAAGATTTCTTTTTGTCGGATTGTAGGTATAGTGGAAGGAATTTCATCCTCAGCGTATTCAAGTTTATATGTTATACTTGTTGTAAACTGAAGAAACCCCTTTAGAGGTATGTAGCGAAGTGGGTATATTTCAATCTGTACAAGTTTATAACCGTTCTTATTTCCCATTCCATTTATACGAATACCTACATTTGGGTATATATTATTTGAAGAGTAAATAGTTGTATTTGCCGGGATTTCCTTCGGTTTAAATGTTTTTCCTGGCATAGGCAAAGGAATATTTGGTTGTGCAGGATAAATATTGTAGGTACCGGGAATGTCAATTGTGTTTTCATTAATAATTTCTATGCTTGTAGGTCTCGCATCTGCAGGTATAATCAAGGTTTGTATCACACGTGGGATTCTTGGTGCACCGGGTTTAATCAAGGAAGGATACCCCTTTAGATCCACAATGTCATATCCATTACTTTTAGAAAAGATCAGGTTCTGTTGGTTAAATGTAACAGTTTTTGTTATTGTTCCTCCATAGAGTTGTGTGGCTACTAAAAAAGCGACAGAAAAGTAAGAATAAAACTTTTTCATAAGGCCTCCTTTTAAAGGATTCTTGTTTTTGATAATTCTATGGAGAAATGATATATGTATTTAAATTTTTTGCAAGGAATAAATCTTATATTGTGGTGTTGTTCGCACTTTTCTTTTTTGTCTCTTATACGAAAAAACGAGGCAGAAAAGAATAGTTTGTTTTTATGCTTTTTCACTTTTGGTCTCCTGGACAGATAAGGTAGGAGCAGAGATATTAAGAGAAGCGAGGTAGGAGAGGTATAGAACAAAAAGCGAGGGAAAAACGGCAGACAACACACAATAAAAGACGAAAGAAAAAGGCAAACAACGAGACGCAAAGCTCAACTTTCGGATTTATATATTTTTTCTTTTTGATTTCCTTTTATCTTTCGTTGTTTTTCTTTTCTCACGAATCACGGTCTTTATGACTTTCTTTTCTCACGATTCACGTTTCACGAATCACGGTCTTTTTATGACTTTCTTTTTCCACGAATCACGATTCACGAGTCACGAATCACGGTCTTTATGACTTTCTTTTCTCACGAATCACGGTCTTTATGACTTCCGCATTTTTTATACCTTGTCTTACCCTACTGATCTTCTATAGAGAAAAGCCTTTTTTTCACGATTCACGCATCACGAATCACGAATCACGGTCTTTTATCTTCTTATTTCCCCAAATTTGTTTGACATATTTATGTTTGAAATTATAATATGGAAAACAGGAGGTGCTATGAAAAAGATAAAGGTACTCCACAATGTCCTTGCTGCAAATGATCAGGTTGCTGATACACTAAGAAAAGAATTGAAAAAGAGGAGTATAACTCTTATAAATGTTATGGGCTCTCCTGGTTCAGGGAAGACAAGTTTAATTGAGAAAAGTATCAAGGAACTTCCCGAGAGGCATTTTGCCGTTATAGAGGGGGATATAGAAACCTCCCTTGATGCAGAAAAAATGTCTTCTTTAAATGTCGAAACATTTCAGATAAATACTGGTCCCTTTGGGGGGGATTGTCATCTCGAAGCAAGTTGGGTAAAATCTGCCGTTGATAGTATGAGTCTAAAGGGAGTTGACCTTGTGTTCATTGAAAATATTGGTAATCTTGTGTGTCCTGCTGAGTTTGATACGGGCGCTCATATTAATGTTGTAATTTTAAGCACCCCTGAAGGTGAGGACAAACCTCTGAAATACCCCTTGATGTTCAGGAAATCTGATGTATTGGTAATTTCAAAGATGGATCTTGTTCCGCATCTTAATGTTAACATTGAAACGATAATAAAAAACGCAAGGGGAATTAATCCTGAAATACTCGTCTTTCCCCTTTCAACAAAAACGAATGAAGGAGTAGACAAATGGGTGGAATATCTTCGGAGGGTCTAAAGTTTGGCTTATTTATTAATGGCAACTGGGTAGAGGGTAAAAAAAAGATTGATGTATATAACCCATTTAACAATCAGGTTATTGGTAGCGTTTCAGAGGCAGATGAGAATGATGTCGACAAAGCGGTAAGTTCTGCAAAGGATGCATTTCAGCAATTCAAAGATATGCCTTTATATTTGAGGGCATCTTATCTCAGAAAGATTTCTGAAGCGATATCCAAAAGGAAGGATAAAATAGCCCGAACAATTACGCTTGAATCGGGTAAGGCAATAAGATTTTCTACAGGAGAGGTGGATAGGGCTGTTGAGACATTTAAATTTGCAGCAGATGAGGCTGATAAACTTTCGGGAGAAACCGTTCCTCTTGATGCGGCTCGTGGAGGAGTTAACAGGATTGGCTTTTATATCAGGGTCCCAATTGGGCCTGTTGTTGCTATAACTCCATTTAATTTTCCATTAAACCTGGCAGCCCATAAGATTGCGCCGGCTCTTGCTGCAGGTGACACAGTGGTCTGGAAACCATCTACATATACCCCCCTAACTGCAGGTCTCTTTGCAGAAATCATTCAGGATGTTGGGATACCGGAGGGTGTTTTAAATGTTATTTTTGGTCCCGGGGATGCAGTAGGAGAAGCGTTAATTAAAAATAAGGACATTAAGTTGATAAGTTTTACAGGTAGTCCCGTAGTTGGAAAGAAATTGAGAAATATCTCAGGGATGAAAAAGACACTTCTTGAGCTTGGCTCAAATTCAGCACTTGTTATAGATGAAGGGGTAGAAAATCTTGAAGATGTAGTAGACAGAGCGATAATTGGGTCATATGCAAACGCAGGTCAGGTTTGTATTTCCATACAAAGAATTTATGCCCATTCGTCAATATTTGAGGAATTCTCTCATTTGTTTGTTGAAAAGGCAAAGGAAATAACAACAGGTGATCCACTTAATCCAGAGGTGCTATATGGTCCAATGATAACGGAGGGTGAAGCAATGAGGGCAGAGGAATGGATAAAAGAGGCATTGGAAATGGGAGCGAGGCCTCTTTTACTGGGAGAAAGAAGGGGTGCTATGTATACACCAACTGTTTTGACAGATGTAACCTTTGATATGAAGGTCGTGTCAAGAGAGGTATTTGCACCTGTCGTGTCTATTATGCCTTTCAATACAATCGATCAGGCTATTGATATGGTAAATCATTCTGAATATGGTTTAAATGTTGGCATATATACCCAATCTATTTCTAATATGATGAAGGCAATAAAGGGATGTGAGGTAGGTAGTGTTGTTATAAATGATTATCCTACTTTCAGGGTTGATAATATGCCTTATGGAGGTGTAAAGATGAGTGGAATGGGAAGGGAAGGACCTCCATTTGCCATTGAAGAGTATACTGAAATTCGTTTTGTGGCAATCAAATGATTTTTTTCCTCTTATTGATGTTTGAACCAACAAAAAGTGGCTTGAGCACTGGATGGGGAGGAATGTACCTTAATGAAAAAGGGATAAGTATAACGGGGAGCAGATTATATGGTATAAATGAAACGCTTTCCTTCCTTTTTAATTATAATGGGAGATTTAATCTTGCCTTCTCTTCCTTTGGCATTGAGGATTATAGAGAAGAAACAATGGGCATAGGCATACCCGTTAATTTCGACTATGCGATCCTTTTGATAAAGGGAAATTTACATTATCTCAGGGAGGAGAATGACATCAGGTGGGGAGCCTCTTCTGATATGTTTCTTTTCTGGCATTATACAAATTTTTCAGGTGGTTTAAATCTTATTTCTCCTTTATCATATTTTTCAGGTGATACTGTTTACGGAGAAGAGCAGATATTTTTTTTAATGAAGAGCAGGAATATCAGGACGGGTATTAAATTGAGTTTTATAAGGGGGTGGGGTATAGAGGCAGGAGGAGGTATTGAAATATCCTTCGGTTCATTGGAGGTAAGATCAGGCTTCAGGACAAATCCTGTTGTTCCAACGATGGGATTTTCGTTTGTGAAATCTCCATTCAGGTTTGATTTTGGATTTGAATCCCATCCTGTCCTCGGTATTTCAGAATCAGTAACATTAAGAATAGGAGAATAAAATGGAAAAGCTTATTCAAACCGTTAGGGTTTATACAGGCAAACTTATAAATATGAATGTTGATAGGATTGAACTTCCTTCGGGTAGAAGAACACTTCGTGAATATGTTATTCATAGAGGTGCAGTAGCAGCTGTGCCATTAATTGAGAGAGATGTAATTTTTGTAAAACAGTATAGATACCCTGTTAACAAAGAACTTCTCGAAATACCTGCAGGAACAATGGAGAAAGGTGAATCACCGGATGAAACTATGAGAAGGGAGCTTGAAGAAGAGATTGGTTTTCGTCCTGATAAGTTGGTAAAACTAACGAGTTTTTTTTCTACCCCTGGATATACCACTGAAGTAATTCACCTCTATCTTGCAAAGGGTCTTGTCCCGAACAAGAAAAAGGCGGATGACGATGAATATATCACAGTTAAAAGGATACCATTTGAAGATGCATTAAAGATGGTATTGAATGGAGAAATAAGGGATGGAAAAACTATTATTGCTTTGCTTATTCTCGCAAATAGAACCTCTTTACTCACCTGAGGCGAAGGAGGGTGATGACCTATACATTATCCAGTATTTCACATCCCATCCACTTGATTTAAACACGGCATCTGGCGAGGATATGTTGTTGATACCATTTCTTTCGAGAGAAATTGTTGAAAAAATTATCGAAAGAAGAAAAGATCATCCGTTTAATGATGTAAATGGATTGCTCCTTATTGATGGAATAAGCCCATTAATGTTTGAAAGAATTAAACCAATGTTCACTGTAACAGGTATAAAGACACCACCCCCACGGGGGTATAGATACCTTCTAAAGGGTATAATAAAATTCCCATACGAGGAGGATTATCTGGGGACACCCGAAAAATTATATGCAAAGGGTAAATTTCGTTATAAAAATAACAGCATAGGGTTTATTGCTGAAAAGGATTATTATGAACCAGACTATCTTGATTATTATTCATTCTCTTTCTCCAATAAATATATTGTTTTGGGTGATTATGACCTTTCATCAGGTCTTGGCCTTCTCTTTGGGAGACCCGGTTATTTCTACAAGGGATCAGGTGTGAATATATTAGGTAAGGGTTTTCTTCCTCACCTATCAACCTTTGAAAACAATGCACTCTTTGGGATAGGAATAAAAAATAGGGTATTGGGACCATTTCTTAGCTATAGAAAACTTGACTGCACATTTGCTGATTCTGTTTTCAAACCATACGATACGGGTTACCATAGAAAGACTTCAGAAATTGACAAAAAAGATAGAATCGTTGAAATAACAGGCGGAACAGTTTTCTCTTATAAATGGTTTTCTGGTATTATTTCCTATGCGCACTACGACAGTAGCTTTTTACAGATGAATGGTGTGAATTTTTCTCTTTCATTCGCAAAGGAACTTAGCAATAACAAATTTGTAGGTGAAATAGCAAAGGCAAATGGTCTTGCAATTGCGCTCTACTATAAATTGAGTAACGGGCTTTCTTTTCTTTATTACAGAATTCCTGACAATTACTATTCCTATAGAATGTCTCCACTTGAGAGTGGGGAAGGGATGTATGTATACCTTGAAAGAAGGATATTAGAGCTGAAAACATACTCATATCTCAATTTTGAAAAAGTTGATTCAGTTTACTCTTACGATATTGATGGTGGAATAACAATAGATTATAAACCCTTGAGGTGGCTCTTAATGGAAGGAGTGGGGAAATTCCGAAATGACAGGGGCTCTTTAAGGGGTGATATAATTTTGAGAAAAGAAAAAAAATTTGTAAGATATAGATTAGAGATGAATAAATACCAACACGAATTGGGATATTTGACCTATGCTTGTGTTGGAGTAAGTGGTGATCTGGGGTTTGAATTGAGGTATATCTGGTTCAAGTCAGATTCATACAACAGCAGGATATACGAGTATGAGAATGATATACCCGGTGAATTTACTATTTTGCCATTATATGGAGAGGGGGATAGGTTTTATGTGCTTATCCATTATAAACCCTTAGGACTCTATGTGAAATATTCCATCAGTAGAAAAGAGGAACAAACTACAAAGATAGGGGTGGCATTTTCAAAATGAGATTTGTTAAGGTCGCAGTTCCCATTAAATATTACGATACATTCACATATAGGGTTCCAGAAAATATGGAAATAAAAAAAGGAAGTGTTGTCAGGGTTTCTTTCAGGAACTTGCATCCTATTGGCGTTGTTGTAGGAGAGGCAGAAGAATTCAGAAATGCAAAGACAATAGCAGAAAAAATTCTTGACCTACCGGAACAATTGTTCAAACTCGGGGAATGGCTCAGCAGTTATTACCTCTCTCCACCTGGAGAGGTTTTTAGTGCAATTTTGCCCCCCCTGTTAAAAAGGGTAGAGGAGCCCTTTCATTCAAAATCAACAAAATTTAAAATTTCTTTGAATAAGGAGCAGAAAAATGCAGTAGAGCTTATTAGTCCCTATATAGAGAACAAATCACACCGAGTTTTCTTATTGTTTGGTGTTACAGGGAGTGGGAAAACAGAGATTTACCTTCATCTTATGAAACACGCCATTTCAATGGGAAAGTCTGTTCTTTATCTTTTACCCGAGATAGGAATGGTGCCACAGTCCCTGGAAAGGGTAAGGGAAAGACTTGGTGTGGGTGATGAATACCATAGTAAGGTTACACCTGGTGGGAGATATTCTGTATGGATGAATAGCCTCGAAGGAAGGGTTCGGGTGGCTGTAGGCGCAAGGATGGGTGTATTTCTTCCAATGAAGAATCTTGGCCTTATTGTAATAGATGAAGAACATGATTCATCCTATAGACAGACAGAAAAAGAACCAAGGTATTCTGCAAGGGATACAGCTGTAATGAGGGCAATGATGGAGAATATACCTATTATTCTTGGGAGTGCAACGCCATCAATAGAATCATTCTATAATGGGAAAATTGGAAAGTATGAAATTATAAGGCTTAAAAATAGGGTTGCAGATATGAAGTTACCCTCTGTAAATGTAGTGGGCTTAAAGGGTAAAAAAATTCTTTCAGACGAGTTGAAGGAAAGGATAGAAAAGGTTTCAAAAAAAGGTAAGGTAATCATCTACTTGAATAGAAGGGGATACTCACCCTTTATTTTTTGCGAAAATTGTCATTATATTGCAAAATGCCCATATTGTGATATTCCGCTTACCTATCATAGGAAGGAAGGTGTTTTTCTCTGTCACCATTGTGGTTACAGGGTCAAGAGTTTCAACAAGTGTCCCAAATGTGGAGGTTCCCTTACATTGAGTAGCATTGGAACGGAAAGAGTTGAAGAGGAGTTAAGGGAGACATATGGTAGTGCCATAACAAGGATGGATAGGGATGCATTAAAAAAAAGACAGGAACACGAGAAGGTATATCTGGGGCTCAGGGATGGAGAAATAAGAGTTCTTGTTGGCACACAGATGGTCACAAAGGGATTTGATTTCCCTGACGTTAAATTAGTCGTAGTGCTTAAGGCAGATAATATCCTCAATTTTCCTGATTTCAGGGCATCAGAGAGGACATTTCAGACCCTTTCACAGGTGGCAGGAAGGGCTGGAAGGGGTGAGAAGGGGGAGGCATTGATCCAGACAAATTTGCCCGAGCACTATGCAATAAAATTTGCTTCAAGGCATGATTATGAGGGTTTTTTTGACAAAGAGATAGAGTTTAGAAAGAGGGCAGGATATCCACCCTTTTATAGGCTTGGAAGGATAGTCCTCTCATCTTCGGAAATAAGAATGGTCCAGAAAAAGGCAGAGCAGATAGAAAAGGAATTGAGAAAATACAGGGATATTCAGGTTCTAGGCCCATCTATCTGCCCTATAAAGAGGGTGAGGGGAAGATACAGGTATCATATACTCCTGAAATCAAAAAAAATAGGGAGTATCCAGAGGGCGCTTCTCCCCATCCTGAAAACAAAAGGGGATAAGGTCAGAACCAGCATAGAGATAGACCCACTTGATATGATGTAAAATTTTTTAGATTTAGTTATTCTCCCCCGCCTCCAATGCAGTCATTCTGATGAGCCCAGTGGTAGGCGTGAGAATCTTGCCGTTAGAGTTTTTTTTCTTCTGGAATTCTAGACAGACAAGGTAGGAGAAGGTATATTTTATTTTAGTTTTTTCTTTTTGGTCTCCTTTCGCTTTTTCTCATTCTTTACCTTGCTCTTCTTCTATTTTTCTCCTACCTTGCTTCTCTTCCTACTTCTCTTCTACCTTGCTTTTCTTTCTATATTGACT
>Ga0190349_1000168_pt1 | contig 23309 bp, 24 predicted proteins | sample 48721378_MG_FD_179798 | JGI IMG/M metagenome (GOLD analysis project Ga0190349, IMG submission 179798) | Hydrothermal vent microbial mat bacterial communities from Southern Trench, Guaymas Basin, Mexico - 4872-13-7-8_MG | ecosystem: Environmental > Aquatic > Marine > Hydrothermal vents >...
TAATCCCGAATGTAAATCCGGGATGAGCAGTTCAATACAAAAAGCACTTTCCCTGATTCCATCTGAAGGTGTAGAGGGATTTTTTCTTATTTTAGGAGATCAACCCTTAATTACTTCTAGAATTATAAACAAATTAATAAAATCTTTTTCCCCGGGCAAAAGAGAAATAGTTGTACCTTATTTTAAGAATAAACGAGGGAATCCCGTTCTTTTTGATATTTGTTGGAAAGATGAATTAATGGCTGTAACTGGTGATGTAGGAGGGAGAGTATTAATTAAAGCCCACCCCGAAAAGATAAAAAGAGTAAATATTTCAGATGAGACAATTTTATTTGACATTGACCGGGAAGAAGATTACGAGAAGATGAAAAATATTTTTGACTCTCTTCATAAAAGGGGAAAGATTTAATAAGATGAATAATATATTAGTAATTATCCGAGGCGGAGGAGATTTGGCTACTGGCGTGGGAGTAAGGCTTTTTCGAGCCGGATTTTCCGTAATGATTTTAGAAGTAGATCATCCTACGGTTATTCGCCTCCCCGTTTCTTTTGCCCGGGCAGTTTATGAAAATAAGGCTGTTGTAGAGGGGATAGAAGCTGTTTTGATTTCTTCCTGGGAAAAAGTGGAAGATACTATTAAACAGGAGAAAATTCCAGTTTTGGTAGACCCGAAAGGAAGTTGCATTAAAAAACTTTCTCCCACGTTTTTAATAGATGCTATTTTGGCCAAGCGTAATTTAGGCACTACTATAAGCCAGGCGCCGCTAGTCATCGGTCTGGGCCCGGGTTTTACTGCAGGGGAAGATGTTGATGTGGTGATAGAAACTATGAGAGGACATAACCTGGGGAGAGTCTACTATCAGGGAAAGGCTGCACCGGATACCGGTGTGCCCGGAGAAGTAGGAGGAGAATCAAGAAGAAGATTGTTGCGAGCCCCGGCTGAAGGCCAAATCCTTCCTTTACATAGTATTGGCGATATAGTTAAGGCAGGAGAGGTGATTGCAGAAGTTGAGGGAGTTCCTTTAAAGGCAGAAATATCCGGAGTATTGCGGGGATTAATTTATCCGCAAAGTTGGGTTACCAAAGGGATGAAGGTAGGAGATATCGACCCTCGAGGGATAAGAGAATACTGCTTTACTGTTTCTGATAAAGCCCGTTCTATGGGGGGAGCGGCTTTAGAGGCCATATGTGCTTATTTGAATAAAAATTAATTATAAAAGTTTGAACTAATTTTTCTTGAAAAATTTTAAAGTAATATTGTATACTTTAAAAAAGAGCGTTCATTTTAAAATATAAATATTGTAAATATTTATAAATCCCAGGGGGGAGTATTTTTTTGCGTGTCGTTATATTCATATTAGCATAACGGTTGCAAAATGGAATTTTGTAAGAGGAGGGCTGAAAATGTCAGAGACCTTAAAAGAAGCTTTAGAGAGAATTACTAAAGGTGAAACAGTCGCTTTGGCTACCATAGTTGAGACCAAAGGCTCAACTCCAAGAGAGGTAGGAGCGAAGATGTTAGTGGGCAAAGATGGCTTGATAGTCGGCACTATCGGAGGCGGAATAACCGAAGCCAAAGTAATCGAAGAAGTAAAGCAGTCTCTAAAGGAAGGTAAGGGAAAGCTTATAACTTATCATTTGACCAAAGAACAAGCTGCCCTGGATGAAGGGGCAATCTGTGGTGGTGATATGAAAATTTTTATAGATGTTCTTCAACCGAAAGAAGAGGTGTTAATTTTTGGGGCAGGCCATATTGCAATTTGTGTTTCAAGATTGGCCAAGATGGTGGGATTTAAGGTCACTGTTGTCGATAGTCGAAGGGAGTTTGCCAATCAGGATAGATTTCCGGACGCAGATGAAATAATAGCCGAAGATACAGAAAAAGCCCTGACTCATCTTAAGATAACTCCTTCTACCTACATAATTGTATTAACCAGGGGGCATTTGAAAGACGAAGAAGTTTTGGGTTCAGTTATCAAGTCAGGTGCTGCTTATATAGGGATGATTGGAAGTCGGAAAAAGAATTCCACTGTGTTTCAACATTTAGAAGAACAGGGAATATCAGCTCAAGAACTTAAAGAGGTTCATGCTCCCATTGGGGTGGATATAGGAGCCCAAACTCCCGAAGAGATCGCAGTAAGTATTATGGCTGAGATTATTCAGGTCAGGAAACAAAAAGAAATACAGTAACAAGTAACATATAATAGGTAATGGGTAATATGTAGGGGCAGACCTTGTGTCTGTCCGTAATCACAGGGTAATCAGAGGGAAAGAAACTAAGTTATAATAATCTTAAGGTTAAATTACAGGAAGTGATGATATTGAAATTAAGATATAAGCTTTGGATAGAAAAGGATGGAGAAAAGGTCTTTGGCGATGGCCCCCTGGATATTCTTCATCGGGTAGAGAGGGTCGGTTCGTTAAGGCAGGCGGCAGAGGAAATAAATATGTCTTATTCCCAGGCCTGGAATTTAATAAAAGATTTAGAAAAAAGATTGGGTTTTGATTTATTATGGAGAAAAATTGGGGGCGAAAAAGGAGGAGGGTCAGAGATTACAGAGGAAGCAAGGGAATTGATGATAAAGTTTAAACTATTTCGGGAGGAAGCTGACCAAAGTTTGAATTCGCTTTACAAGAAAATATTTAAAGAAAAAGATTAATCTTTTTATCTATTTTGCGTTATACAAATAAAAGTATAATACTACTGAATTTTTAAATTTTTAATGTGTGGACACGATGTATCGTGCCCCCACAGAGAAAATTTTTTAAATTTCCTCCTTGAGGGAGAAGATAAGCTCTATATTTCTCTTCCCACTTTAAGGGGGAGGATTAGGGAGGGGTGTTATTTTAAATATTATGAAAAAAATACCGGTAGAAAAAGCAGTGGGAATGATGTTATGTCATGATATCACTCAGATTATACCCGGAAAATTTAAAGGTCCGGCTTTTCGGAGAGGTCACATAGTTCAGAAAGATGATATAGAGAAGTTAAAGAAAATAGGGAAGGAATATCTATATATTTGGCTGCCAAAAGAAGGAGAGATTCATGAAGATGAAGCTTCTTTAAGAATCTCTAAAGCGATAACAGGAGAAAATATAGAATTGACCGAAGCCATTGAAGGAAAAATAACTTTAAAATCTCTAACAAGAGGATTATTCAAAGTAAAAAGTGAACTCTTATACGAGATAAATTCCATGGAAAATATTACTATCCCCTGTCTTCCTAATAATTTTAAAGTAGAAGAAGGACAAGGATTATCAGGAGTGCGAATTGTTCCTCTAACTATTCAAGAAGAAAAAATAAAACAGATAGAGGAATTATGCCAAAAGAAGGGGGCAGTTTTTTCCGTAAAAAAATATAAAAAGTTAAAAGTAGCTATTATTACTACCGGGAACGAGGTATACAAGGGATTAATCCAGGATGGATTTGGCCCGTTATTAAGAGAGAAGCTTTCTTATTTTGGAGCAGAATTACAAGGGCAAACTTTTTGTCCGGACAATATAGAGGAAATTAAAAAAGCAATTTTGCAATTTAAGAAACAAGGAGCTGATCTGATTGCTTTAAGCGGAGGAATGTCTGTAGATCCTGATGACCTTACGCCCGGGGCTATTCGGGAAAGTGGTGCAAAGGTAGTAACTTATGGAGTTCCCGTACAACCGGGAAATATGTTTATGCTGGCTTATTTAGGGAAAACTGTTCTTATAGGAATACCGGGCGCTTCTTTATTTTATAAAAATACTATTTTAGATATTATCCTGCCTAGAATATTTGTTGGGGATATTTTAACTAAAAGAGATTTTGTAAATATGGGAGAAGGAGGATTTTGTTCTACTTGTTCGGTATGCCATTATCCTTATTGTTATTTTGGCCGATAATATTAAAGGGTCTATAATTAAAAAAAGAAAGGAAGCAGTAATGGACTTTTACCAGGAGATAAAAGAAAAATTTTGTCAATTAATCAAAGGAGATGATGTTTGGTCTTCCCGGATAAATGTAGTTAATATACGACCTCTTACTCCTCAAGAGGCAATTGGGAATCCTGAGAGAGATGACTTTCCCTTGTTAAGGGGTAAAGAAGTGATGATGCAAGCAGATTTTAGAGGGAGTCGAGGTCAAGCTTTTACAGATATGCCGGGAAATTACAGTGGCACATTAAGAGAAGTTTTTGAAATGCCGCTTGTTAATAATTTCCAAAGAGCAATTTTTACAGCCAGCATAAATGCTGTATTGCGTTATTTTAAATTTATTTCTAAAACAGTTCATTGTCGAGATAAAGAACCGACAGAATGTGCCGATCATCTTAAAGATTATATTAAAGAACGTTTTGGACAGCCCCGTATTGCTTTTATCGGACTGCAACCTGCTATGATTGCAGCCTTAAGACATAATTTTGAGATTAGAGTGGTTGACTTGGACGTAGATAATATTGGCGAAAGAAAAGCAGGAGTGTTAGTAGAGAGTGTTTCCAAAACGAAAGATATTTTATCTTGGGGGGATATAGTTCTAGCTACAGGTACTACAGTGGTTAATGATACTCTGACCCCGCTTTTAATAGAAAAGCCAGTTATATTTTACGGAGTTACTATTAGTGGAATTGCCTATCTTATGGGATATGAGCAATATTGTTTTTGTAGTCACTAAAGACAGAATAAATCAGTATATAGTATCGAGTATATAGTCAAGAAAAGAACAAATACAAGTTGCGGGTTTCGAAGACTGAAAAGACCCTATAATCACAAAATAAAAAAAATAAAGGAGGGCAAATAATAAACGTGAAAATTATAGAAGATATTATTTCAACTATTGGGGAGAGTGCTCGAGATATTTTAGTTAAAGAAGTACGTATAGGACCTTTTTGGACCGGAGTGTGGAGTAAATATGGTGGATTAGCTTCTACTACTTTTACTCATGAACCGACAATGCCTCCTCCTATAAAAGAAGCAGGAAATTTAACCCAAAAATCGGTATTAGAACTTTGTGATTATGCAAATTCTAATTGTCTGTTGCAGGCTTCTGTGGGCATGGCAGCTATTAATTCTGCTATAGAATTAGATTTAAATAAATGCCAGAATATTAATGCGGCAGAAATTCTTTATGAAAAAGGAAAAAATAAAGAAGTAGTGGTAGTCGGACATTTTCCATTTGTTAATAAATTGCGCAAATTAGCTAAAACACTTTGGGTAGTAGAGAGAAAACCTCAAAGTGGAGATATTCCTGCCAGCGAAGCAAAGCGAGTAATTCCTCAGGCTGATATTATTGCCATTACTGGTACTGCTTTAATTAATGGTACTATGGGGGAACTTTTATCCTGGTGCCCAAAGGAAAGTATAGTTATGGTCTTGGGCGCAACTACGCCTCTTTCGCCGGTGTGGTTTGATTACGGAGTAGATTTAGTTTCTGGAACAAGAGTAACTGATCCTGAGCTAATGCTTCGCCTTGTTTCGGAAGGGGTAGTCTTTAAACAGATTCATGGTAGAGGAGTAAAATTAGTTACTATTCAAAAAGAAAATTATTAAATTATTAAAATTTAAAAAAATTAAGAGATTAAATTAAACAAAAAGGATGAGATATGAAAAAACTATTTACCGTGTTTATACTTTCAGGGGTTTTGTTTTTTACTTTTTTTGGGGAGTGTTTTTCGGAGAAAGAAATAACCATCGGTATGGCGGTGGAGTTTATGGACCATGCTGCCTGTGCTTATATAAGTCAGGACAAAGGTTGGTTTGAGGAAGAGGGGCTTAACTTAACTGCATATGAGAGTTATGTAACCGGAATGGCCCTGGCTTCTGCTTTAGCTCGGGGGGATATTCAAGTGGCCTATACGTGTTTAATCCCAGCTATAAACGTCTATGCCAATGCCAAAGTGCCGATAAAAATAGTTGCTGGGACTCATAAATATGGTTATGGCTTGGTGGTTAATCCTAAGAAGGTAAAAAGTGTTAAGGATTTAGAAGAGCCGGGAATTCGTATCGGATGTGTTAGGGAAGGTGGAGCAGTAGATGTGCTTCTCCATCGGGCGATAGACAAGTATAATCTTGATGAAAAAAAAATATTATCCAGAATTCAGCGGATGAACCCACCAAAGCAAGTTTTAGCCATCAATACCGGTCAACTGGATGCCGCTTTTTTACCCGAGCAATGGGCTACTATGGCTGAAAAATCGGGCTTTAAGATGCTGCTGATAAGTCAGGATGTTTGGCCCGCAATGCAGGGGAGTGTTCTGGTGGTCAAAGAAGAATTGATAAGAGACCATCCTAAAGTTGTTGAAAAATTAGTAAAAATATCACAAAAGGCGACAGATTGGATTAATCAAAATCCACTTGAAGCAGCAGAGATTGTGGCTCGGCAGTTACAGAAAGCCGGGGGGAGTCTTTTCCCGGTGGAAATAGCTGATATAACTATCAAGACAGAGATTACTTCCGAAGTTTTATTAAAGTCCATGAATAGGCTGGAATATACTACCGATATTGATTCTGTAGTAGTTCAGGAAACAATAGATTATGTCACTCAATTAGGTTACATTAAGAGTAGTTTTAAGGCGGGAGATATTTTAAATTTGAGTTTTATAAAACAATGAAAAGAAATAAAATATTTAAACTAAAATGGGAGATGATCCCTATTGTAATATTTTTGGGAACATGGGAGATAATTGCTCGATCAGATTTGATGACCGGTCAATTTTTCTTCCCTCCTTTTTCTGCCATAATAACGGAATTTTGGTATCTGGCAATCAGCGGAGTATTGGGGCGTAATTTCTTAAGCAGTTTAATTCGAGTCCTTATTGGTTTTTCTGCGGGTTCTATTGCCGGGCTATTTATCGGAATTATGATGGGGTGGAATAATCTGGCCAACAAGGCATTAAATCCAATAATCAGCTTAATTTATCCTATTCCTGCCCTGGGCTGGCTCCCTTTATTGATGTTGTGGTTCGGTATTGGTGAAATCTTACCGATTGCCATAATATTTATCTGTTCCTTTTTCCCTATCCTTTATAATACAGTTACCGGAATTAAAAATGTGGATAAAAATTATATCTTTGTAGCCAGGATATTAGGTGCTTCTGACCTAAAAATTTTAAGTACAGTGGTCGTTCCTCTTGCTTTGCCCAATATTTTTACCGGATTAAAATTGGAATCAGGGATGGCCTGGCGAGTGATAATAGCGGCAGAGATGGTAGCTATTCCTACCGGGATTGGCGCACTGATGATGAAGGCCGAGAGCCTTATTCGCATAGACATTATTATAATTTGTCTAATAGTTTTAGGAGTAATGTGTCTTTCTTTTGAGAAATTTTTTGCCTTTTTAGAAAAGAAATTGACTAATCGATGGAGGTAATATGTCATCTATCAAGCTTAAAGACATTTCCAAATATGTTTGTAAAAATGTTAACTTGGAAATATTTGATAAAGAGTTGTTGGTATTGCTGGGACCTAATGGAGCAGGAAAAAGCACTTTATTGAATATTATTGCCGGGTTAATCGACTATGAAGGGTCAGTATTTTTTGATAATAAACCGGTAGACGGGTTGCCCGCTAACCAGAGGAGAATAGGTTACTTGTTTCAGGAATTGAATTTGTTTCCTCATTTCGATGTAGCTGCTAATATTGCCTATGGTTTGAAGATGCAAAAAAGACCTCAAAACGAAATAAACGCAAAGGTTGAGGAACTCCTTCAAATAATGAAGATAAAAAAATTATCCTCTCGTTATCCCAAAGAATTGAGCGGGGGGGAGAAACAGAGAGTGGCCTTAGCCCGGGCTTTAGCTAATTCTCCTCGTATTTTACTTCTTGATGAGCCGATGAACAGTTTGGATTATCGTACTTCCAAACATCTCAGGACTGAATTTAAAATACTACAGAAAAAATTAGGTATCACTACTCTTTACGTTACTCACAATTTTTATGAGGCAGAAGAGATGGCCCAACGTATTGCTGTGCTCGATAGAGGCAGAATAGAACAGATAGGTCTTCCTAAGGAAATATTTTTTCATCCCACAGAGGCAGTTAATGATTTTATCGGGGCACCCAATATTTTAAACTGTGATTATTGCAATAGATTAAGTTTTGGGTTGGTAGAGGTGAAATGTGGCGATATTTCTCTTGTAGTTTCTAGCGAAAGAGAAAAGATAAAGAAGGTGGCGATTTTACCGGAAGATATCTACCTTTCTGATATCAGACCTCCCGGGCCTGATGTAAACAGGGTCAAAGGAAGATTAACTGAAATTGAGGAATCATCTCCTACGGTCTGCTGCACGGTTATAACCGGAAAAAATTCTCTGAGGGTAAAGCTGCCTCAGGAGATATTTGCCAGCATGAGTTTAAATATCAGTGGCGAAGTGTGGTTGATTTTAGCTCCCAGGAAATTAAAAATCATTTCTGATAGTGAGTAACATTTTAATAGAAAAATAAATTTATTTTGAAGTCTACGATTGTTAATATTGTTAATAATATAACATATCTTAATCAAAAATAAAAAAAATAAAAATATTTTTAATTTTTTTTAAAAAAAAGAAGGATTTTTTAAAGATGTGTGGTATAGTAGAAGTAAGATCAGAAAATGGAACGTTTTTCCACAATATGGAACAATAAAAAAATGAATGAAGAGTATATGAAATCATTAGAAAAGATAATAAAAATATTAGATTATTTAAGTGACGTCGAGAGAGGTGCGGGGATTACGGAACTGAGTTTAGAATTAAATTTACCAAAAAGTACAGTTCATCGAATATTAAAAAATTTATCAAGATATTCTGTAGTTGAAAAAGAAGATGAAACTTCAAGATATAAAATTGGGTTACGTTTATTTAAATATTCCAATTCCCTTTTAAGATCCTTTGACCTTAGACAAATGGTCAAACCTATTTTGAAAAAAGTTTGTAATGAAACTCAAGAAACTACCTTTTTAACTGTTTGGAGAAATAACCAGGGGCTTTGTATCGATTCAATTTCTTCAAGCAGAAGCACAAATACGCATCTTTTTGTAGAAATTGGCAGGGAAATGCCCTTCCACTGTACCGCCAGTTCAAAAATACTTTTAGCTAATCAGTCCATAGAAGATATCAAAAGAATTATTAATAAAAAAAATTTCTTAAGATATACACCAAATACAATTACAGACCATGAAAAATTATTAATACATTTATTAGACATAAAAAACAAGGATTATGCAATTTGCGATGAGGAACTTGAAGAAGGGATAAAAGCAATTGCTGCTCCTATAAAAAATATTAATGGGAAAACGGTTGCCAGTATTACCATAACAGGATTAGCGAAAAGAATCTCTTCGAGCAACATGGAGAGACTTATTAAAATCGTTACTAATTCAGCCCAGGAGATATCTAAGAAGTTAGGTTATAAAGATGGAAGTACTTTAAAAAAGGTAAATTAACAAGTAAAAGTAATTTAATTTTATATAATACTAATACAATAATAATTTTAGGAGGAGCAGAAGGAAAGAATGGCAAAAGTAATTCTAATAGCCTTAGGTGGAAATGCGATAAAACAAGCAGATGAAAAAGGAACTTCAGAAGAACAATTCAGGAATTGTTGGAAAACAACAAAACATATCTCAGAAATTATTAAAAACCTGGATAAGGAAGACCGATTGATTATAACTCATGGGAATGGTCCCCAAGTTGGCAATTTAATGGTACAGCAAAAATTAGCCGAAGATGTTGTTCCGGCTCATCCGATGGATGTAGTAGGGGCAATGACTCAAGGGCAAATTGGTTATATGTTACAACAAACATTAAGGAATCATCTTAAAAAAATGGATCTTGCTGTCCCAGTGTGTGCTATAGTTAATCAAGTCTTGGTAGATAAGAATGACCCAGAATTTTTTGGGGACAAAGCTTCCAAGCCAGTGGGTAATTTTCTAACCGAAGAAGAAGCTAAAGAAATGAAGAAAAACAATCCTGATTATATTTTAAAAAAAGTAAAACCAAATGGAGAGCGTTGCTGGAGGAGAACCGTTCCTTCTCCAGACCCTATCTCTAATTTAGAAGCTGAGGTTATTAAAACATTAGTTGATGCTGGGGTAGTTGTTATAGCTTCCGGTGGTGGAGGTATACCAGTCTTAGAGGCCGAAGAAGGAAATTATCAAGGAATTGAGGCAGTGATAGATAAAGATCTGGCTGGAGAAAGATTAGCAGAAATAGTAGGTGCTAATATTTTTTTAATTCTCACAGATGTGGAAAAAGCTAAGATTAATTATGGCCACCCCCACGAAAAAGCTTTAGCTAAAATAACCTTTGAAGAGGCTAAACAGTATTTTGATGAAGGACATTTTCTGGCAGGAAGTATGGGCCCAAAAGTCAAAGCCTGCTTACGATTTTTAGAAAATGGAGGAAAAAGAGCTATAATTGCTTCCCTCGATAAGGCCTTGGAAGCTTTAAAAGGAGATAGTGGAACAATTATAGAAAAAGATTAAGTAATACAATTAATAAAATAAATTGAAAGGAGTCGATCAAAATGTTAAAAGGAAAAGACATAATAAATACTGCTCAGTTTTCACCTCAGGAATTAAATCTAATTATGAATACCGCAGCAAATTTTGAAAAGCAAGTTAAAGATGGAGAAGTCATCAGAAATATGGAAGGACAAGTAGTGGCTACTTTATTTTTTGAACCGAGCACCAGAACTCGACTTTCCTTCGAGACTGCCGCTAATAGATTAGGAGCCCGAGTAATTACCGTAGCTAACCCAGCTAGTTCTTCCGTAGCCAAAGGAGAATCTTTAGCTGATACTATTAGAACAGTGGATGGTTATGCCGATGTCATTGTTATGCGTCATCCTATGAAGGGTTCTGCCCAGATTGCTGCTGACAATGCAGTTCATCCTTTTATTAATGCTGGTGATGGTAGTGGTCAACATCCTACCCAGGCTCTTTTAGATATATATAGCATTCGTAAAGAAAAGGGAGCCTTAGGAGGGCATACAGTTGCTTTTGTAGGGGACTTAAAATACGGGAGAACAGTCCATTCTTTAGGTTATTTTATGGCCCTCTATAGGAATAAGATGATCTTTGTTTCTCCGAAAGCTCTACGGATGCCTGAAGAGATAACTGCTGACCTGAGGAGTCGTGGGGCAGAAATTGAAGAGACCGAAGACTTAAGAGAAGCTTTAGCGGTAAGTGATATTGTTTATGTTACCCGGATACAAAGAGAACGATTTGAAGACCCTGCGGAATATGAGAAACTTAAAGGTTCATATATTATTAATAGAGCTCTAATTGATCAGGCTAAAAAAGGGATTACAATTCTACATCCTCTTCCGAGAGTAGATGAAATATCTACCGATGTCGATGAATATGAAGGGGCTGCTTATTTTAGACAGGCTCATAATGGCCTCTATATTAGAATGGCTCTCTTAGTATTAGTAAGTGGTAGAGTATAGATTAAATTGTAAAAATTAGTATGGAAGTTTTAGACGATAATTAAAATATTTAAAAATAGAGAAATGAATGAAGACAAAAGATATTAGTATTCCGATAATGGTAAAAGGTAATTTAGTTGAAAATATTAATCTAAATAACAGTTATTATAAAATGAGGATTAAGGCTCCTCAAATTGCTCAAGAAGCTAAACCGGGACAATTTGTTATGTTGTCTAAATGGAAAATTAAAGAACTTTTTTTAAAAAGACCATTTAGTTTTTACAATATTGAACCCAATTTAGGTACATTTGAGATTCTTTATAAAAACGTAGGTAAGGGTACGCAGATTCTGGCTGAATCAAAGATAGGAGATTCAGTAGAATTAATAGGTCCTCTTGGTAATGGTTTTAAAATCCCTGAAAGTGTACATAATATTGCTATAGTTGCACGAGGTATAGGAATAGCTCCTTTAATGCCGTTAATATTAGAATGCAAACAAAAAGGAATTAACATTTATAGTTTTCTATCTGCTCAGACAGAAAATTTACTTTTATGTAGTAATAAGATTGAATTTACTTCTAGAGAAACATTTTATACTACAGATGACGGTTCAAAAGGGGTAAAGGGGAAAGTCACTAATTTTCTAGAGAAAATATTAAAAGAAATAGCAATTGATATTATTTATACTTGCGGATCAAAAAGGCTTGCTAAGCACATAAGAAATCTACAAAAAAAATATAATTTTTTAGCGTTTGTAAGTTTAGAGGAACATATGGCTTGTGGTATAGGTGCTTGTAAAGGATGTGTTTGTAAAACTAAGGACGGTTATAAAAGGGTTTGCAGGGAAGGACCTGTTTTTCCAGTGGAAGAGGTAATTTTTAATGACTAAAGAAGTGGGTTTAGAAGTTGACTTAGGTCCCTTACATTTAAAAAATCCAATTATGCCTGCCTCGGGTACCTTTGATGTGAAGTGTACTTTATTAAATGAAAACGAACTTAATAGGTTAGGAGCAGTAGTACCTAAAAGTATTGCTTTCAAAGGAAGAGAAGGAAATCCTGAGCCAAGGATTTGTGAAACCGATTGTGGATTATTAAATGCAGTCGGTGTACCTTCTAAGGGCGTAGAATATTTTTTAAAAGAAGATCTACCTTTATTGCAAAAGACTAACGATACTATTATTGTTAGTCTTACAGGGAATTCTATTGAAGATTTTTGTAATTTAGCCGAACGTCTAAATAAAATTAAAGAAATTTCAGCATTAGAAATAAATCTTTCTTGCCCGAATTTAAATAACGGGATTCCTTTTGGTAATAACAAGAAAAAATTATACGAATTAATCGTTAATATAAAGAAAAGTACTACAAAACCAATTATTGCTAAATTATCTCCAAATGTTTCTGACATAAAAGAAATGGCTTTAGCTGCGGAAAAGGCAGGTACAGATATTATAAATATTGCTAATACTTTAATGGGTATGGCGATAGATATTGATAAGCAGATACCACGCTTAGGAAATAAGATTGGAGGATTATCTGGCCCAGCCATAAGACCTATAGTGGTTAGAATGATCTGGGAGTCTGCACAAATTGTTAACATACCTATTATTGGAGTTGGAGGTGTCTGTTGTGCAAAAGATGCAATAGAAATGTTTCTTGCAGGTGCGAGTGCAATACAAGTAGGTTCAGCCAATTTTAGTAATCCTTACGTAATGTTAGAAATTATTTCAGGGGTTAAGAGATATTTAAAAGAAAAAAAATATAATTCCATTAAAGATATAATTGGTTTAGTAAAAGACTAAGAAATGATTTATGATATTTGAGAAATTTGATATTCAAATCTAAAAAAAGGAGAAAGTATATATGGGCTTACAAATGTTAATGAATGCTACCCTCCTGGGAGGCTTATATGCCCTAATGGGTATAGGTTTTTCCTTGCAATGGGGGATTAGCGGAATAATTAATCTTTCTTACGGGGCAATGGTTATGTTGGGTTCTTATATTTCCCTGGAATTTTTTAATTTTTTCCATATAGACCCGTTTATTAGTATGATAATGTCCGGGGCTATTCTTTTCGTAATAGGAGCAATAATATACCGCGGACTCTTACAACCCTTTCTGAAAGGTGGAATTGTTTTTACCCTTATTTTAACTTTTGCAGTTAGATTAATAGTAGAAAATATTATATTGAAAGTGTGGTCTGCTGATTATCGTACCATTCGCCTTGTTTATGCCGGTAGTAATTTTCAATTAGGCGATGTTTATATTCCCTTAACTAAATTTTTAACTTTTATTACTGCGGGAATATTAATTTATTTAACTTATCTTTTTATGATGAATACAAAAATCGGAAAAGGAATTCAGGCAGTTGCCTTAGACAAAGAAGGCGCACAGGCAGTAGGGATGGATGTGGAAAAAATGTATATGATTAATTTTGCCTTAGGAACTGCTTTGGCAGGATTAACCGGTTCGCTTTGGGCGAGTATCTATAGTTTTTCTCCTCATCTTTTAGGACCCCTCGTAGGAAAAGTGTTTATTATTGCAATATTGGGCGGTTTAGGAAATATTTGGGGTGCAGCTGCCGGAGGTTTACTTTTGGGATTTGCAGAGACTGCGGGAGCAGGTTTTCTCGGTTCACAATGGCAAGAAGCTATCGGTATGGTAATTATGGTTTCCGTCTTGCTCTGGAGACCTTATGGACTTATGGGAAAAAAGTTTTTTGGTTAATTTAGGAATTATTTGAAAGAGGAGGGGTTGAGATAGGTGTCAAATAATAAAAAAGTAAATATTTTCTTATTAATAATAGCAGTAGTTTTATTTATTTTTTTACCGCGTTTTTTATCAGGCTATATGGTTCGGGTAATTACTACCATCTTTATGTATGCGGTAATTGCCCAAGGAATGAATATTATGTCCGGTTATATGGGTTATCTTCCTTTTGGAAATGCAATGTTTTTTGGGATAGGAGCTTATGTTACTGCAATCGGTATGAGTAAGGGGCTGCCTTTTTTAGTTGTTGTCCCATTAGCTGCTATTACTGCAATTTTATTTAGTATTTTATTAGGACTTCCGGTACTTAGGCTTCGAGGTCATTATTTTGCTATAGCTACCATTGGCATGAGCGCAGCAATTTTATCAGTAGTGCAAAACGCTACTGAGATAACCGGAGGGGCTATGGGTACTACTCTACCTATTATAGATAAGGATCCGAGTATAGTATATAATTACTTCTATTTGGCCATGTTTGGTTTAATGATAATTACTACCTTGAGTTTACATTTTATAATAAAATCAAGATTTGGCTTTGGAATTCGAAGTATAAAAGCAAATGAAGAAGCAGCAATTTCTATGGGAATTAATACTACTTATCATAAAGTAGTTGCCTGGGCTATAAGTGCTTTTTTTACCAGTATAGCCGGCGCTCTTTATGCATACTGGATGTCATTTATCGCTCCTGATGAAGTTTTTGATGTCATGATTGCCGTAAATACTATTGTTATTATGTTGATTGGAGGAGCTGGGAGTATTTTAGGCCCCATAATTGGTGCCTTTATAATTGAACTGTTTGCAGAAGTAGCTTGGAGTGCTTTTCTCGAATATCATCTTGCTGCATTAGGAATTATCATTATTATCATAGTGTTTTTTGTTCCCAAAGGAGTTACTGGTACCATTGCTGATTTTATAAAAAGGAAAAAAATAAGAGCAAGAAAGAAGGTGAGCATTTAAGGTGGGGGAAAATAATACAATTTTAAAAATAATGAATTTAAGCAAACATTTTGGAGCTTTAAAGGCAGTAGATGAGGTTAGTTTTGAAGTAAAGAAGGGTGAAATAATTGGCTTAATTGGCCCCAATGGTGCTGGAAAAACCACCCTTACTAATCTTGCTACAGGTGCTTACCCCAAAACTGATGGTAAAGTAATTTTTAAAGATTTAGATATAAGCAATTTAAAACCTTATCAGATAGCAAGGATGGGATTAACCCGTACCTTTCAGGTTGTAAAACCTTTAATAGGAATGACCGTAGAGGAAAATGTTTTGGTCGGTTCTCTATATGGAAGAGATAAAAGGAATACTGATATGAAAAATGCCTCTAAAAGAGCCAAAGAAATAATAAAATTAGTGGGCTTAGAAAACAAAAAAGATTCTTTGGTAAGCGATATTACTTTACCTGATTTAAAGAAAATGGAATTTGCCAGGGTATTAGCTATGGAACCCGAAGTTGTATTTTTAGATGAGGTTATGGCCGGTTTAAATCCAACAGAAGTTGCAGAAGCAAGTATTTTAGTAAAAAAAATCAGGCTGGAAAAAGATTTAACCATAGTATATATTGAACATATTATGAAAGCAGTTATGGGAATTTCTGATAGAATTGTAGTTTTACACCACGGCAGAAAGATAGTAGAAGGTACTCCTCAAGAAGTAGTAAACAATCCAGCGGTTGTTGAAGCTTATCTGGGCAAGAGATATGCCAAGGGGATTAAGGAGGCAAACAATGAAGAATAATTCATTATTAAAAATTTCTCATCTTGATGCAGGTTATGGTGCAATCCAGGTTCTTTGGGATATTAATCTAGAGGTGAAAGAGAAAGAAGTTGTATGCGTTATCGGGGCAAACGGAGCAGGAAAAAGTACACTATTAAAGAATATTGTAGGAATTATTCCTTCTTCCAAAGGAGAAATATTTTATTCAGGCAATAATATAACCAAAATGGCTTCTCCGGAAAGAATAAAAATGGGACTTGGTTTTGCTCCCGAGGGAAGACATTTATTTTTTGGGTTAACTGTAGAAGACAATCTTTTAATGGGTGCCTTTCAAAGAAAATATGATAAAAGCGTAAAAGAAGATTTAGATCTTGTATACTCACTATTTAAAGTTCTAAAAGGGTATAGAAAAAAACTTGCTGGGAATTTATCAGGTGGCGAACAGCAAATGTGTGCTATAGGAAGAGCTTTAATGTCCCATCCCACATTACTTATCATTGATGAACTTTCTTTAGGGTTAGCCCCGGTTATTGTAGATGATTTAATAGAAATTATCGATCAATTAAGAAAGGAAAGAGGGATTAGTATATTATTGGTTGAACAAGATGTAAAAGTCGCTTTGGATATAGCAGATAGTGGATATGTCTTAGAAGCTGGGGTTGTTTCTATTCACGATACAACTGATAAACTAGCCAAAAATGAACATATAAAAGCTGCCTATCTGGGAATATAAACTAACATAATCAAAATGAAAACATAATACCTGCAAGAGTGATTCTCTCAATATTAACTAAAGAAAGGGGTGATAAATGAAAAGAATAGAAAGTTTGTTGTGCACAAGTAAAAATATTTTTAAAATAAAACGGAGGATAGAAAAGTGAAAAAAATATTAGTTTCGATAATATTGATTAGTGTTTTGTTAGTTGGATTAGTAGGAACTGCTTTTGCTTCAGATGGTGTCATCAAGATTGGAGCTGCAGTTTCCTTAACTGGTAAGATGGCCTATGAAGGTAGATTAGTAAAGGAAGGATATGAAGTCTGGGAAGACTGGGTAAACAGTCATGGTGGTATTAATGCCGGAGGTAAAAATTACCAAGTAAAGATGGTTTACTATGACGACGAGAGTACTCCTGTACGAGGTGCAAAGCTTACGGAAAAATTGATTACTCAGAACAAAGTAGACTTTTTGTTTGGTCCATTTTCCAGTTCAATTACCTTTGCTACTACAGCAATCGGAGAAAAATACAATATAATTACCATAGCTCCGGAAGCAAATGCTACCAAAGTGTACAATAGAGGATATAAAAATGTATTTTCCGTTCTTCCGCCGGCTCCAATGTTAATGGTCCCCATTGCTTACTTAGCAGAGAATTTAGACCCGAAGCCTAAAACGGTAGCTATTATAACAGCAAATGATCTTTTTCCGTTAAGTTGTGCCGAAGGATTTAGAGATAAGTGTATAGAATTGGGATTTGATGTTGTTCTATTTGAAAAATACCCTGCCGGTGCTACCGATATATCTACTTTGCTTACTAAAGTAAAAAACTTGAATCCTGATATTCTTGCTGACGCAGGTTATACAGCGGATGCTTTAATGGTCATGAGACAATGCAAGGAATTAAACATTAATCCACAAATGTACGCATTCTCGGTCGGAGTTATGATTCCTAGTTTTATAGAAGAATTAGGAGCAGATGCGGAATATGCTTTTGAAGGCGAATGGTGGCTGCCGAATATGAAAAATGAAGATGCGGTATTTGGAACTACTGCCGATTATGTTCAGGCTTGCAAGGATAAATTTGGCGAAGATTATATGCCGGAATACCATGTATCCAGTGCAAGTACAGCAGGAATTTTGCTTCAATTGGCTATAGAGAAAGCAGATTCAGTGGAAACCGAAAAAGTTAGAGATGCTTTGGCTAGTCTTGATTTAGAACTTTCCACCTGGCCGGCAATTGCTTTTAATGAAAAAGGACAAAATATTAAATGGCTGCATCCCGTTGTACAAGTCCAGAATGGTAAATACGTCGTTGTTTACCCTGAATCTTCCCAGGAAAATGCTCCAATTTATCCAGCTCCGGAATGGAAGAAAAGATAGTATTTTTTACAAAGGGGGTGTAATCAATTTACAGCCCCTTTGTATTTTTTAAAAGAAAATAATTATTAATTATATAATTTGAAATAACAATCAGCCATGATTATAATACATAAAATTATTGTTATTTTTAGTAGTATCACTTTTACTGTATAATAATCTGTAATTTTGCAGTACAAAAGGAAAAATTATGAAGATTGTTAGAAATGGTAATTTATGTTATGCCTGTAAAACCTGCCAATTAGCCTGTTCCTTTCATCATACTAAAACTTTCTGGCCTGAACGAAGCAGCATCACTGTCTCTCGCAATCCCCAAGATGGAACCATAAAATGGCGCATGGATGCAACCTGTGATAAATGCATAGGTGAGGAAGGACCTTTATGTGTAAAATATTGTACGTATGGAGCTCTTCAAATTTTAAAAAATAACGCCAATGAACAAGAGGTAAAAGAATATGATTAAAAGAGGAGATGTTAAAGGTTGTATTGCAGGTAAAATTTTACGGATAGATTTATCCAATAAGAAGATATGGACTGAAGAAACTAAAAGTTATGCGAAAAAAACATTGGGTGGTAGGGGAATTAATTCCCTTATTATGATTAATGAAATAGAACCTAAAGTAAAATGGTATGACCCTGAGAATCTTCTCTGTTTTGGTGCAGGGTCTTTAGTGGGAACAATAACTCCCGGTGCTTGCAGAGTAGATATCTCAACAATAAATGTATTTAGTGGAGGGAAAGGTTCGGCCAATGTAGGTGGTTTTTGGGGGCCGGAATTAAAATACGCAGGATTTGATAATCTGATTATTGTCGGTAAATCAAAAAATCCGGTTTATTTATATATAAATGATGATAAAGTTGAAATTAGAGACGCCAGTTTTATATGGGGCAAGAATACTTTCGAAACAGAAGATATATTACGGCAGGAAATCGGTGATGATGATATAAAGATTGCTTTGATTGGACCTGCGGGGGAAAATAAAGTTAGAGGTTCGGCAATTATTATTGATACAGCAAAAGCTGCTGGCGGTTCAGGAGTAGGCTGTGTCATGGGAGATAAAAAATTAAAAGCTATTGTAGTACGAGGACATAAAAAAATTGAAGTTGCTGAACCGGAAAAATTTATGAAAGTAGTAGAGAAGTGTTACCAGAAATGTAAAGACGAACCTAATGCGAGAATGATGCGCAAAGCTCCATTTAATCTATATTCTAATCCGGAATGGGAAGGTTGGAATACTAATATAGTTATTAAAAATGGACAAGATGACCAATGGGGAAGGGAGAAAAGAATTAGATTAATGAACCCTGTAACAGGTATTCCCAGTATGCAGAAAGGAGTAAGAGCTTGTTATTCGTGTCCCATTGGATGTATGCCTTTTATGGAAATAAATAAAGGAAAATATAAAGGCGATAAAGGTGAAGGGTTTTGGATTAATACCATTATGGGTCATGCTTGTCGTTTTGATATTTCCGATCCTGAAACTGTGGTAGAATCCTGGTTGCTTACTAATAGATTGGGATTAGATGGTGATTATGTTGCTGCCGGGTTATCCTGGATTTTTGAATTATATGAAAAAGGTATTATAATTAAAGAAGACACTGATGGTTTAGAACTAGATTGGGGAAATAGTGAAGTACTAATAAAAATGATTAAAAAATTAGCCTACAGAGAAGGAATTGGTGATCTATTGGCTGATGGAATGGTAGAAGCGGCAAAGAAAATTGGTCGTAAATCAGAGTATTATCTTATTCAGGTAAAAGGGCAGCCTTCAATTGAACCTTTCCGTATTCCCAAGGGTTGGGCACTTGCCGTATCTACATCACCCGTTGCAGGAAGACATTTAAGGGGAGCGACTATGGGGAGTAATAGATATGGTCCTAGGCCTCGACCAGGAGACTTTAATGTAATAGATTATCGAAATCAGGCAAAGGGGGTAGTATGGCAAGGAAAAACTAAAGAATTGGAAGACAACCTCGGTATATGTAATTATGTGGGAACCTGGTCTGGAGCAAATTTCCTTACGATAACAGATTTTGTAGAGCTTATTAATGCTGGAATGGGACTTCATTTGACCGAAGAAGAATTGATGAATCATTATGCAGTTATAGGAAGAAATCTTGAAAAGGCATTTAATGCGCTTCATACCGATATGTCTCGCGAAGATGATATTCCTCCCAAGAGGTTTCGAGAAGAGGGAGTAAAATCCGGACCTTATAAAGGTTTTAAGATTGATGAAAATAAATATAATGAGATGCTTGATGAGTTCTATGAACTTTGGGGATGGGACAAGAAGACAGGGATGCAAACCAGAACAGGTTTAGAAAAACTTGGATTGAAAGATATCGCTGAAAAATTAGCAAAACAAGATAAATTAGATGATAATTAAATGATAGCTTTTTAAAGGAGGTATATTTTGAAAATATTGTGCATAAATCCTAACAGTTCGCAAGAAGTAACGGTAGGCATTGAAAATATCTGTAAAAATTATGCTTTACCAACCACAGAAATAGAAGTAAAATATATTAAAGAGGCTCCGCCGGGCATAGAAAGTTATCATGATGCTGCCATTTCTAAAAAATATTTATTAGATAAATTTGAAGAGTGGAAAGAGCAGCACGATGGCTTTATAGTTGCTTGCCATAGTGATGTAGGAGTTGATTTGCTCAGAGAGTTAACTGATAAACCGGTAATAGGCATAGGAGAAGCTTCTATGCTTTTTGCTTTGCCTTTGGGACATAAGTTTAGTATACTCTCTTTAAAAAGGAAAAAAATTCCCCAGAAAGAAGATTTGGTAAGAAAATACGGATTGGAAAATAGATGTGCTTCTATTCGCATAACCGGATTAGGAGTAATTGCAACCGATAAAGAGAAAAGAGAGAAACTTGTTCAAGAAGGAATAAAAGCAGTAGAAGAGGATGGAGCGGAAGTGTTAATCCTGGGTTGTGCAGGAATGACAGGTTTAGATAAGGAGATTGAAAAAATAGTAGGAGTACCTACTATTGATGGAGTAGTTAGTGCCTTGATGATAATGGAATCACTTATCAGATACGGAGTTTCAACAAGTAAAGTGGGTAAATATTTATAAATAAATTTAAAAAATTAAAGCAATGAAGAATTAAATTAATTTGAATTTTATCTTACATTTTCGATAATAAAGGCGTAAAATAAGTTATAAAATGAAATAGATTGTATGGGTGTACTTAAATTTCATTAAAAGGAAAGAGAATAAGGAGATTAAGAAATAGAGGAGTAATATTATTTGGAGGATAATTTATGAGTAAGTTTGACCTCGTAATCAAATCAGACAAGGTATTTATAGATGGTAGATTGATAGATTGTTATGTTGGGATAAAAGATGGAGTAATTACTTCTATAAGTAAAGAAAAATTAGATGCTGAAGAGTGTATCGATGCAGAAGGGAAAATGGTTTTACCCGGTACTGTTGACCCCCATGTCCACATCAGAGCTCCGGGGCATGATGAAAGAGAAACTTTTGAAAGCGGTTCAAAAGATGCTGCTTTGGGTGGGGTTACTACTATAATTGAAATGCCCATCTCTGTTCCTCCACCACATTCCCCCGAAATAGTAAATAGAAGAATGGATGTTGCAGAAAAAGAGGTGGTAGTCGATATTGCCTTTTTTGGGGCGGCAGGAACGGATTGTCTCGATGATATTATACCTTGCGCAGAATCCGGTATTGTGGCTTTTAAAACTTTTTTACATGAAGCTCCTCCCGGAAGAAAAGAGGAATTTATCGGGCTTACCGCGCCAAATACAGGCGATCAATATGAACTTATGGAAAAAGTAGCCCAAACGGGGGTAATGATCGGTTTTCACGCAGAAAATAACGATATGATAAATAAAAATGTTGCTCGTTTAAGAAACGAAGGCAAAACCTCTCCTATATACCACGGCAGATCACGCCCACCAGTCGTAGAGATAGAAACAGCTTCTAAAATATTGCTTTTTGCAGAAAAGACCGGTGCGAAAGTTGAAATGTGTCATATCAGCACCCCGGAAGTAGTTGAATTGGTAAATGAAGCGAAATGTAAAGGGGTGTATGCTATTGCGGAAACCTGTCCCCACTATTTATTCCTTAATGAGGATGCTCTTAATAAAGTTGGAGTATTTGCTAAGTGCAACCCTCCTTTAAGGAGTGAAGAAGAAAGGTTGGGGATGTGGGAGATGGTAAATGATGGAAGTATTGATATTATCGGAAGCGACCATGCCCCTTATACTAAAGAAGAAAAAGAAAGGGGAAGTGAAGATATCTTTACCCCCCCTGCTGGATTTCCCGGTCTATCTACCAGATTGCCTTTGCTTTTCACTGCAGTAAAAGAAGGACAAATAGAGCTAAATAGATTGGTCGAACTTATCTGTGAGAATCCTGCAAAAATATTTGGTTTGTATCCTAAAAAAGGCACAATTGCCTTGGGTTCAGATGCAGATTTTGTAATCTTCGATCCTGACAAAAAAGATGTCATCTCCAGGAATAAAATGTTCACCAAATGTAGAGATAGTGCCCTGGTGTATGACGGATGGGAAGTTTACGGAAAACCGGAAAAGACTATTGTTAGAGGGAAAGTAGTCTTTGATAACGGTAAAATAACTGTTTCTCCGGGATATGGAGAGATTATAAAAGTATACAGAAGTTGATGATTTTTTAATAAAATTGTAGGTAATCTTTAGGGAAAAGTGAGGAAGGATAGATGGATAAAATTGATTTACAGAAGTTAGAAGAACTAAATAATCAGCATGTCATAAAAGTAGTAGAAGAAGCTATAAAGCTTTGCAAACCGGCAAAGGTAACCATAATAACTGATTCAAAAGAAGATATTACCTATGTAAGGGAATTAGCCATTAATAATGGTGAAGAAAAAAAATTGAAGATGGAAGGCCACACCATTCACTTTGATGGTTATCACGACCAGGGGAGAGACAAAGCCAATACCAAGTATTTATTGTCTAAAGATGTAGATTGGGGAATAGAGGTAAATTCGATAGAAAAGGAGAAAGGGCTGAAAGAAATATATTCTTATCTTGACGGGAGTATGGACGGGAAAGAGATGTTAGTAAGATTTTTTTCTCTTGGTCCTACTAACTCTATATTTTCGATTTTAGCCCTGCAGATTACCGATTCTGCCTATGTGGCTCACAGTGAAGACCTCCTCTATCGGTCAGCTTATGAAGAATTCAAAAAACTTAACGGTTCTTCCGATTTCTTTTTCTTCCTCCATTCTGCCGGAAGGTTAAAAAATGGAGTTAGCGTAGATATAGATAAACGGAGGATTTATATTGACCTCGAAGAAAACAGAGTTTACTCGGTTAATAATCAATATGCCGGTAACTCCTTAGGATTA
>Ga0190349_1000169_pt1 | contig 23278 bp, 16 predicted proteins | sample 48721378_MG_FD_179798 | JGI IMG/M metagenome (GOLD analysis project Ga0190349, IMG submission 179798) | Hydrothermal vent microbial mat bacterial communities from Southern Trench, Guaymas Basin, Mexico - 4872-13-7-8_MG | ecosystem: Environmental > Aquatic > Marine > Hydrothermal vents >...
ATTTAGTCTGGACCCTGGGGATATTCGGTGCTGTTTTGACCGCCTTCTACATGTTCCGACTTATCTTTCTGACTTTCCACGGACCGGAAAGAATGGATGAGGAAGTTAAAAAACATATTCACGAATCGCCACCGGTGATGACTATCCCTCTGGTAATTTTAGCAATTTTGTCCATCGTCGGAGGATATATTGGACTTCCCGCGGTGGTGGGCAAAGAAGCTAACTGGTTCTTCAAGTTTCTTACCCCGGTTATTTCCCATCACGAAGAAGTTCATTTGAGCTTGAGCACTGAATGGCTTCTGATTCTTGCTTCCACGGTGGTGGCTCTAACTGGAATTTTCATCGCCTATGTGCTTTATCTAAAAAAGCCATCTCTTCCTCATCAAATGGTGGCTCGTTTTCCCCGAGCTTATCGCCTGCTGGTGAATAAATATTACGTTGATGAAGCTTATAACTATATCTTTGTTCAACCCACTATCAAAGGTTCCGAGTTGGTCTACCAACATTTTGACCTGAAGGTTATTGATGGAGCTGTTAACGGAACCGCCACTTCGGCCGGATTTTTAGGAAAAATCATCAGCTACCTGCACACGGGTTTGATCAAAGATTACGCCCTAGCCATTCTGCTAGGAGCCATAATTCTTCTGGGGTATTTACTGTTGTAAAATGAGTGAACATTTATTGAGTATTTTAACTTTCCTTCCCCTTGGTGGAGCTTTAATCATTGTTTTTGTTCCTCGTCATAAAAAGCAACTCTTGTATACAATCGCCCTAATTGCTTCCCTTCTTAATTTTTTCTTTTCCTTAGTGCTTTATTTTCGATTTGATGAAGCTTCGGCTCTTCCTCAATTTGTCGAAAAAAGCCCTTGGTTAGGAAAAGGGATCTTTTATCATCTTGGCGTCGATGGCATCAGTCTTTTTCTTGTTATATTAACTACCTTCCTGATACCCATCGCCATTATCTCCTCTTGGAACTATATTACCCAGAAACAAAAAGAATACCTTTTCTTTCTTCTCCTTTTGGAGACGGGTATAATCGGAGTCTTTGTTTCCCTAAATCTATTTCTTTTTTATGTTTTTTGGGAAGCTATGCTTATTCCCATGTATTTTCTCATTGGGGTCTGGGGAGGACCAAGAAGGATTTATGCGACCATTAAATTTGTCATTTTTACCATGTTCGGTAGCTTGTTAATGCTAGTGGCTATTTTCATGCTTTACTCTCTCCATTTAAAAGCCACCGGGATTCCTTCTTTCGAAATATTTGATATGTACAAAATAATCCTCAATCCCCAACTTCAACTGTGGTTATTTCTAGCTTTTGCTTTAGCTTTTGCTATTAAAGTTCCCATGTTTCCCTTCCACACTTGGCTTCCCGATGCTCATGTTGAAGCTCCTACCGCCGGATCTGTAATCCTGGCCGCAGTACTATTAAAAATGGGAACTTATGGATTTCTCCGCTTTGCTTTGCCTCTTTTCCCCAACGCCCTCTTTAAGCTTATTCCTCTCCTTTCGATCCTAGCTATAATTGGCATCATCTATGGAGGTTTGATGGCCCTCATTCAGAAAGACATCAAATCCTTAGTCGCCTACTCCAGCGTCAGTCACATGGGGCTCATCATGCTGGCTGTTTTTGCTTTAAACCAAACAGCTATCGAAGGGGCCATCTACCAGATGTTAAATCACGGTTTAAGCACTGGGGCACTGTTTTTATGTGTGGGAATCCTTTATGAACGATCTCACACTCGCCTCATCAAGGATTACGGCGGGGTAAGCCGCCAAATGCCCATTTTTTCTACTTTCTTCTTGATTTGTCTTCTTTCGTCGGTTGGATTGCCGGGCCTTAATGGCTTTATTGGAGAAATTCTTTGTCTTTTCGGTGTCTTTCAGTCAAACTCAGTCTATGCTATTCTCGCTGTCAGCACGGTTATCTTGGCCGCGGCTTATCTTCTCTGGATGTTTCAACGAGTTATGCACGGTCCGATAACCAACGAAAAAATCCGCAGTTTTAAAGACCTTAATCTAAGGGAAATAATCTACCTATCGCCCATCATTATCATGATAGTTTGGATGGGGATCTACCCTCGGCCTTTCTTGTCCAAGATGAAACCCTCGGTAGAGGCCCTTCTTCATCAAATCAAAACCCATGAAGGTTACTTTCCCCCCAAGGCAGGAATTGATGACTCTTCCTCCCCGAAAATATTTAAACTTTCCCCTTCTGCAGAATGGCCAGAGGAAAACAAGGAGGAAAATAAGTTATGACGGCCTTCCAAGCCCTTCTCCCGCTGATAATTATTGTCGCAACAGCTCTCATCGTGATTCTTCTCGAAGTATTGTGGCGACGACCCAACAGAAATTATCTTGGATACCTAAGTTTAGCAGCTCTCATCGTCTGTGGAGTATTTAATTCTAGATTGTGGAACCAAAAACTTTCGGCTTTCCAGGGATATTTAATTACTGACAACCTGACTGTAGTCTTCTCTTTTATTTTTCTTATCGCTACTGCTCTGGTGGTTTTAATCTCTCTTAAATACATTCAATTTCAGGACATGAATTACGGAGAATATTATGGACTTCTCCTTTTTGCTCTGTCGGGCTTGTTGATTATGGTTTCCTCCTATGATTTGATTGTCATCTTTTTAGGATTGGAAGTGCTTTCTACTTCCAGCTACGCCTTAGCAGGAATAAAAACCAAAGACCAAAAATCCTCTGAAGCAGCGGCTAAATACTTTCTCCTGGGAAGCTTCGCTTCCGCGCTCCTAATTCTTGGGATTGCTTTTCTCTACGGATTTGGCCGAACTACCCAAATTCCCGGTATTATTTTAGGCTTCCAAAGAGAATCTTCCGCCCTCAGCTTGGGTTTAGTAGGCCTGGGATTACTCGTTGTTGGCTTTGGCTTCAAAATCGCCCTCGTTCCCTTCCATATGTGGACTCCGGATGTTTACGAAGGTTCACCAACACCAATAGCCGCCTTCTTTTCCATTGGCCCCAAAGCTGTTGGTTTTGCTGTTTTAATCCGAGTTTTCCACCTTTTTTGGCCAGCCGCTTTTAATCGGACCACTTTATTCTGGAGCATCTGGGTTTTAGCCGCGGCAACCATGGTGGTGGCCAACTTGGTAGCTCTTAGGCAAACTAATATAAAAAGACTGCTGGCCTACTCGAGTATAGCTCATGCCGGTTACTTGCTAGTAGCTATTCTGGCTGAAGATTATTCAAGCCTTCTATTTTATCTAAGCGTCTATCTCTTTATGAATATCGGCGCCTTTTCGGCAGTCATCGCTTTAAGCCGAGAATCCCATGAATACTTAGAATTAGATGATTTTCGAGGAATTGGCTTCCGGTTTCCTTGGATTGGGGCCATGATGACTATCTTTTTAGTCTCTTTAGCTGGATTTCCCCCAACAGGAGGATTTCTAGCTAAATTCTATGTGTTTTCCTCGGCCGTTGACAAAGGTCTAACTCCCCTAGTAATTATTGCTGTCTTGGCCAGTTTGGTCTCTGTTTATTATTACCTCCGCGTTGTGGTTTACATGTACATGAAAGAACCCACGACTTCAGTGATCATCAATGCCGACAATCCGCCGCTCTATTTAGTGCTTTTTCTCTGTTTATATGGTGTGTTGCAATTAGGGCTTTTTCCAGGAAACATCCTCGTCTGGATAAAACAAGCCATCTCTTCTTTACCAACAATAATGAGTCTTTGGCCTTAAGATATCTCATTTCACCTATCGCGCCCCTATCATGATCATCATTTTCAGTTCTTTATGAAGTTTTCATGAAAAGCTTAACTACTTCCACCGAACCTTAATTAAGATCTTAATAATTCTGGTTATTAATCTAGACTGATCATTAATTAATGGGCAACGTGCTTTTTCATCGAATTAAAAGACCATTTTTTATAGATAATAAATGTTAATGTCCAATTTTGTTCGCAATATTATTTGGATTGAGGAGAGAGACCATCGCCAACTCTTTCCAAGAAAAAGGTAAGATGGCCCCTATTCTTCCCGTTTTAGAAAAATCAGGTAAATATATAAGGCGTCACTTATTTTATCACCTATTCATTAGAAAAAATCAGGTAAATATGTAAACTGTCACCTATTTTAATTTTTTAAAAAACGGTTGGAGCAGGACATAAGCCGAATTCTGTTCCTGCCTCAGGCAGGGGTGGTTATTTATCTAGCCCCTTGATTACTCAAGGGGTCATGCGGCCTACCCGCCCCCAGAGACGAGCTTTCTCATCGGGGGCCGATTTGGCCTTGCTCCGGATGGGGTTTGCCCTGCCTCTGGTGTCACCACCAGAGCGGTGAGCTCTTACCTCACCCTTTCACCCTTGCTCCGGGGAAGGGACTTCGCCACTCCCCCCGGGCGGTCTACTTTCTGCGGCACTTTCCTCCGATTGCTCGGAGTCGCTGTTAGCGACCATCCTGCTCAGTGGAGTTCGGACTTTCCTCCCCATCAGCAGCTTGATGCTCTGATGAGGCAACCACCTCGCCTACTCCAACCGTAATTTTAATCTTATATTGTTGTAACTTTTTATAAAGATTACTACGGGGTATCTGGATTGCCCGGGCTGTTTGACTAATATTCCAATCATTCTCTTCCAATTTGGCCAAGATAAATGTCTTTTCAGCTAGTTCTCGGAATCTTTTAAGAGATTTAACTTTCTTTATCTCTGGCAGCAAGACCCCTTCTTGTTGCCTCATATATTCGGGCAAATCCTTCTTTTTTATTATATCCCTATCGGTGGTAATGAGCAACCGCTCAACTAAATTTTTCAGTTCCCGGACATTTCCTTTCCAGGGATATCTCATCATAACTTCCAAAGCATCAGGAGAAAATTTCTTGATTTTAAAATTATTTTCTTCGGCATAAAGGTGAACAAAGTAACCGACGAGCAAAGGAATATCCTCTTTATGTTCCCTTAAGGAAGGAGCATAGAGAGGAATTACATTTAAGCGAAAGTAAAGATCTTCTCGAAAATGTCCTTCTTTTATCTCGCTGGCGAGATCTTTATTGGTGGCAGCAATAACTCGGACATCCACCTTCTGAATTTTAGTTGAACCAACCTTCTGAACTTCCCCTTCCTCCAGAACCCGAAGAACCTTGGCCTGGGTTTTCAAGCTCATATCGCCCACTTCATCAAGAAAAATGGTTCCGCCATCAGCCAATTCAAACTTTCCTGGTTTCTTTTCTGTCGCCCCGGTAAAGGCTCCTTTTACATGGCCAAAAAGTTCACTTTCAATTAATTCTTCGGGAATGGCCGCACAATTAACCTGAATAAAAGGCCCTTCAGCCCGTTGACTTTGCTGGTGAATAGCCCTGGCAATCAGTTCTTTTCCCGTACCGCTTTCTCCATGAATTAAAACAGTGGAATTGGTCGGGGCGATTTTCTTGATTTTCTCCCACAATTCTTTCATCACTGGATGCTTGCCAATTAATTCATAACGTTTAGCTGCTTTCTGACGAAGATCAAAGTATTCTCTTTTTAGGCGTTGATGATCAAGGGCGTTCCTGATAGCTAAAAGAATTCGCTCGCGGTGAAGAGGTTTTTCTAGGAAATCATAGGCTCCCAGCTTCGTGGCTTCCACGGCAGCTTGAATCGTGCCGTGCCCCGAAATCATGATCACTTCCGGGCTATAGGGTCTTTCTTTTAACTCGGCTAATACTGCCAGGCCATCTTGACCTGGCAGTCGAATATCTAAAAGAATTAAATCCAAGCCCACTATTTCATCACTTTTCTCGAGGGCTTCTTCTCCTGTGCGAGCTTCATAAACCTGGTAATCTTCGTATTCTAAGACCATGCGCAAGGATTTCCGGATGTTTTCTTCATCATCAACAATCAAAATCTTGGCCTGAGATATTTTTCTCATCATTTCCCTTTCTTTGATATTTATCCTCTACCGATTTTAACATAAGTCAAGGGCAGGATAAAATTAATCATCATCTTTAGAGAATAATGTCTTGTCGGCCTTTATTTTTTCCGTTAAGATTAAAAAGTCCGCTTTAATGAGCAAAAGTGATATATTTATTGGCACTTCTTTAAATGGCATTAGCCTAGTTTATTGTTGGGGTAATTCTTAATGTGGAAGCCGATAGTTTTGATTTTCCTAGTCATCATCATCGGTACTTTAGGTTATCATTTTATTGAGCACATGCCTTTTCTCGACTCCCTCTACATGACCATCATTACCATCACCACAGTGGGCTTTAGAGAAGTCAAAGAACCCTTGTCCTCTGGGGGACAAATTTTTACTATTTTTATTATTCTCGGCGGAGTCGGAACGGCTATATTCGCTCTCACTAAAATTGGTGAAGCTATCTATGTGGGCGGTTTTCGTCAATATCTCAGGAGAAAAAGGATGGAAAAAGAAATTAAAAATTTAAAAGACCATTATATTATTTGTGGGCATGGCCGGATGGGCCAAATTGTTCGCGAAAGGTTGGAAGAAGAAAACCTACCCTTCGTCATCATCGAAAAAAATGTCAATCAAATTAAAGATTTTCAAAGCAAAAACCACTGCCTGGCCATTATTGGTGATGCTACTCAGGAAGAAATTCTCCTTAAAGCCAGAATAAAAAAGGCTCGAGCTTTAGCTGCTCTTCTTCCCTCTGATGCTGATAACTTATACCTTTCCTTCACGGCCAAGCTTCTTAATCCTTCTTTATTTGTTCTCTCCAAAGCTCTTGATGAAAAAGGAGAGAAAAAAATCCTCCAAATCGGCGCTAATCGAGTCGTAAATCCCTATAAACTAAGTGGTCTTAAAATCGCCCAAGGATTGATTAGACCAACTCTGGTTGACTTCATGGATCTTATCATTCGCCGCCGCGAGCTTTCGCTCTATATGGATGAATTTGTCGTCAGTAAGAAAGCCAAAATTAAAGACAAATCAATAGTTGAATGTGACCTCCGGAAAAAGGCCAATGTCATCGTGGTAGCCATCAAGAAACCAGGTGAAGACATCGTGTTTAATCCTCTTCCTGAAACAAAAATTGAGTCCGGAGATACATTGCTGGTGATGGGTGATACTCAATCCATTGATCTTTTCCAAGTTAATTACCTTAGCCCGGAAAAAGGATGACCATTAAATTATCGAGAAAATTAAATAGCCTCTTAATAATTTTGGGCTTTGGTTATTTGGTTGTTTTTTCTTCTCCCTTCACCCTGGGGGGGAGAGTTGTTGATTCGACGAAGCAAAATAATCAATCGGCTCAATTTATCCTGGACAACGGTCTAAAAGTTGCTCTTTACCGCCAAGGTCATTTACCCCTTGTCCATTTAGTCATCGGTTTCAATGTTGGCTCCAAAAACGAGAATCCCGAAATCTCTGGTTTGACCCATTTGTTGGAACACTATCTGCTTTTCCGGACCAACCAGAAAATCAATAATAAAGATATTAGCCTGGCTATTAGAGAGAAAGGTGGTTACTACAATGCTCATACCGGGCGAGATTTATTGCTCATCGAAATGACTTTACCCTCCGAAAATTTTCTTTTCGCTCTTCAATGCGTAAAACAGTTAGCTTTTAACCTTGATTTCAATGCCTCTACCCTCGAAGAAGAAAAGCAAGTCATCCTCGAGGAAATTGGTCATCTTCAAGACGATCCTCACCGTTATGGAACTTCCTTAACCTTCCAACAACTCTTTAGGGGACACCCTTATCAACAACCCATCTATGGCACCCCCGCCACTCTAGCCAAAATAACCAAAGATCAAATAAAAGAATTCTATCAACGTTATTTTTCTCCCCAAAATGCTGCTTTAGCCGCTGTGGGTGACATTAATTTGAACGAGGCTGAGGAAAAGGTCAAGCAACTTTTTTCTTCTTTAACCAATCCTAGCCCACCTTCTGATTCACTTCCTCCAGTCCCGGCTCGAAAAGAAAAATCAATAATTACAAAGGAAATGGATGTTAACCAAGCTTATCTATTTCTTGGATTTCTGGGACCCGACTACAACCATGATGACCAATATACCATCGATGTTTTAACTGAAATCTTGGGAAGAGGGATCAATCCCCTCCTTAACCAGGTAGTAAGAGGACGTCGGGAGTTAGCCCAGAGCGTTTCGATGAATTATACCTCTCTTTTTTATGGAGGAGCCTTGATTATTTCTCTTACCCTTGAACCAAAAAAAATAAACCAAGCCGAAAAGGAAGTTATCCGTTTTTTAAAAACCCTTCGCCGCCAAAATTTTTCTAAGGAAGATTTTTATGGTGAAGCCCAAATCTATGTTTACGATTTCCTGGAACAAGCTAAAAACCAAATTTTCTTCCGGACCTACCAAGCTCAAGAAAATGGTCTGACTTTAGCTCAATCTCTGGTTCGTTTTCTTCTTCTCAATAGACTAAAAGAAAGGGGCTCCTATTTGGAAAAAATCGATAAAATCACCTCCTCAGATATAAGAAAAGTTGCCGGAAAATATCTAAGCCAAGGAAATTACGTGGCGATTAAAATTATTCCTTTCGACAAAGATAAGTAACATGTCTAAATTAAGAAAACTAGGCTTTTTTCTCTTTCTCTTATTATATGTAAACCTCTTTTCCCAGGGAAATTCACCATCATTAGCAAAGCCTATCTTTCCCCCTCTCTCTCGTGCGGTATTAAAAAATGGTTTGCCTCTCCTTTACCAACACGACCCCTCAACCCCCATCACTGTTTTACTCCTCACCATTAAAGGAGGACAGCGGGTGGAACCAGCCGAAAAGTCAGGATTAGCCTATTTGGTAACTCGACTTTCTCTTGAAATTCCTGACCAAAGCAAAGTCCGTCAACTTATGGTCCAAGCTTCCCAATTAACCTTCTCCACTTTTCCCGATTATAATCAAATCCGCCTGGCTTGCCTTACTCCTCACTTTGAAGAAACCTTAAGTATATTAAGTAAAATCATGACTAAACCTTTATTCTCAGGATTGAGAATTAACCGAATCAAAAAGAACATGACCTCGGCTGGGAAGCGAATCCTAGATCAAGCCCGTCTTTATGCCCGCCAAGAAGCTCACACCCTTCTTTTTGGAGCTACTCCTTACGGAAATTCAAGTTATGGTTTCGAGAAAACTATAAACAAAATAACCAAGAAAGATATCGAAGAATACTACCACAATTACTTTAACGCGGCCCAGATGGTAGCAGTAGTTATTTCTGACGAAAACCTGTCTACTATTCAACCAAAATTGGAGAAACATCTGGGAAAATTTCCTCCTGGAAAACCAGCATCTTATCCTTCTCTTAATTTTCCAGTTCCCGAAGAAAGAGAAATAAAAATCAATCGCCAGAGCAAAGAAATTCTCCTTTATCTGGCCTACCCCCTTCCTCCCTTAAATCCCCAAGTTTATACTAGTAGTCTTCTGCTGGATCACCTTCTAGGAAAAGGAGTGCTCTCTCGCCTATGGAAATTAAGGGAAATCCAAAGGCTGGCTTATAACCTTCAATCAGAAATACTTTATTACCAGCAAGGAGGAATTCTAGAACTGGTTGTTGAGACTTCTCCACCAAAGAGAGAAACTGCCCTTAAGGCTCTTAATCAAGAAATAGAATATTTAGTCAATCAACCTTTAAGTGAAGAAGAATTGGCCATGACCAAAGCTTATACTAAAGCCTCTCTTCTCCGTCAATGTCAGGAAAAAAACACCCGAGCTGCCTATCTAGCGGCTTTTGAAGTCAAGGGTTTAGGAGCTAATTTTCTTGAAAATCTGTTTAAGTTAATCGAGCAGATCTCCCTAGAAGAGTTCACGCAGTTTGTTTCCGAGATATTATCGCCGGCTAATCAAATTAAAATTGAAATTGGCCCTAGCCTTTCACCTGAGCTTTAAGTTCCATCACAAACTTTAGTTAAAACCTTCGTTTTCAAACTCTCGGGCAATTCTTGGAAATCATAGGGAACGAATTCTACTTTCAAGTAATTTTTATGCCTTGGAAAAGAGTCTAAAATTATTCCTCGGCTAAATCAAAATAAAATGGCCAACAATATTATTCGCTAGCCCTTACTTGGTGGCCGTTATTTCTTCAACGTCTTCGATCTTTTTAGGAATGGACCGACCTAAAACTCTATGCCCCGTCTCGGTTATCAACACGTCATCTTCGATCCGGACTCCCCCAAAATTCAAGTACTCTTTCACCTGCTCATAATTGACAAATTCACTATGTTTCTTTTCTCCTGCCCACTGTTCAATCAAAGCGGGAATGAAATAAATACCTGGCTCAACGGTCAAAACATGATTTGGTTCCAGTTTCTTAGCCATTCTTAAATAAGCCAAGCCAAACTGGTCACTGCGTTTCACCTTTTCATCATAACCAACAAAATCTTCCCCTAAATCTTCCATATCATGGACGTCAAGACCAATCATGTGCCCCAACCCGTGAGGAAAGAAAAGGGCGTGAGCTCCAGCTTGAACAATATCTTCTATTTCACCTTTGAGCAATCCTAGATCTTTAAGTCCTTCGGCAATAATTTTGGCGGCTTGCAAATGTACATCTCGAAAATAGACACCCGGTTTCATGGCCGCAATGGCTTCTTCCTGTGCTTTAAGGACGATAGAGTAAATATCTTTTTGGCGGGAACTGAATTTTCCCCCGACAGGAACGGTGCGGGTAATATCGGCAGCATAATGCTCAGGGGATTCAGCTCCTCCATCCATAACTAGAAGGCGTCCTTCGACCAGCTCATTACCGTGATAATGGTTGTGGAGGATTTGCCCGTTGATGGTTAAGATAATGGGAAAGGCGAGAAGACAGCCGGCCTCAACACAAATACCTTCCATTCGTCCGGCTAGCTCTTGTTCATACCTCCCTGGCCGAGCCATGCTCATGGCCTCAATATACATCTGGTAGGTAACCTCATGAGCCTTTTCCATAGCTTCTATTTCTTCAGAGCTCTTGATTGATCTTAAAGCCACCACCGCCTTAACCAGCTCCGCGGAGGCATACTTTCTTACAAATTCAGGCCGAAGTCCCAATAAGTCACTAATTTTTAGGGTTGTCTCAGCCCGATATGGAGGCAAAAAATGAACTTTTCTTCCCTCTTTTACCGCTTGAGCAATTATATCCGGCAACTTGCTCAGAGGATGGGTAGTGAAAACACCTGCTTTCTCTCCTCTTTCTTTTAAAGTGGGCAATTCACCCATCCAAATAATATCTTCGATGGTTATATCATGGCCAAAAATCATCTCCTGATCTTGATCCACATCAACAACACCAACCACTGAAGGCTCATCTAAACCAAAAAAATAGAGAAATGAACTATCTTGTCGAAAGGGATAAGGATTAGCAGGATAATTCATCGGGCTTTCTTCATTTCCGATAAAAATAGCCACTCCTCCGGAAAGAAGCTTTTTTAATTGTTGACGTCTTCGTTGATAAACACCAGGACTAAACATAATTTCTCCTTTCTTTTAATCTATTATTGAACATTCTCAATGATATCCTTAATTAGGGGGAAAAATAAATTAAAAAGATTGATGTTCAGTTCGCCTAATTATTTCATCTTGTAGAGCCTGGGGTAAATCAACGAAATAATCACTGTAGCCCGCTACACGAACAATCAGGTCCCGATATTTCTCAGGATTTTTCTGAGCTTCTCTCAGCATTTGAGCCGTGACAACATTAAATTGAACATGATGCCCATCCATTAGAAAATAGGTTCGGATTAACTTGGCCAACTTATCCAACCCATCTTCATCGGCCAAGAGAGAGGGGGCAAACTTCTGGTTAAGAAGAGTGCCTCCTGTTTTAAGATGGTCAATCTTGCCCGCTGACTTAATTACCGCTGTTGGCCCCTTGCGGTCGGCACCCTGAACCGGGGAAATGCCTTCGGAAAGAGGCTGGTGGGCCCGGCGACCATCAGGAGTTGCCAGGCAAACTTTGCCAAAATAAACATGGACGGTAGTGGGAAGGAGGTTAATCCGATGAACCCCTCCCCTTGTATTCGGCCGGCCATCAACAGCCTGGAAATAAGAATTAAATAATCGCCGGGTAAGGGAATCGGCATACTCATCATCATTGCCGTATTTGGGAGTTTTATTCACAAACCTCTGCCTTAGCTCTTCGTTATTTTCGAAATTCTGGTGAAGAGTCCTGAGCAATTCATCCATACTCACCACTTTCTGATCAAAGACATTATACTTAATCGAAGCCAGAGAATCAGTTGCTGTTCCAATGCCCACTCCTTGAATGTAAGAAGTATTATAACGGGCCCCGCCGTCATGGTAATCTTTCCCCCGCGCTATACAGTCGTCAATCAACAGAGAAAGAAAAGTAGCGGGAAGATAAGTGGCATACAAGCGTTCGATGATGTTGTTACCTTTGATTTTAATATCAATGAAGTAATTTAATTGTTTTTCAAAAGCTGAATACAGTTCATCAAATGACTGCCAATGGCGAGGTTCACCAGTTTTCAAACCTATTTCTTTACCCGTTCGTGGATCCACCCCGTCATTGAGAGTTATTTCCAAAACTTTTGTCAAATTAAAATAACCGGTGAGAATGTATGCTTCCTTTCCAAAAGCTCCCGACTCCACACAACCACTGGCTCCACCTTGGCGGGCATCTTCAATGCTTTTGCCTTGACGAACTAATTCCTGAATGATGGCATCAGTGTTAAAAATAGAGGGTTGACCAAAGCCGGTTCGGACAATTTTTAGGGCCCTTTTCAAAAATTCATCGGGCGTCTTTTTACTTATTTGGACCATCGAACTGGGTTGGAGAATTCTCATCTCTTCAACAACATCGAGAATTAAGAATGATAACTCATTAACTCCATTAGTGCCATCAACTTTTACTCCCCCGGTATTGATCAGGGCAAAATCAGTGTAAGTTCCGCTCTCTTCAGCTGTAACGCCAACTTTTGGAGGAGCGGGTTGATTATTGAATTTAATCCAAAAAGCTTCTAAAAGTTCTTTGGCCCGGTCTTCGGTTAAACTCCCGTCTTCCAATCCCTGGCGGTAAAAAGGATAGAGATGTTGATCCAGCCGGCCGGGATTAAAAGAGTCCCAAGTGTTAAATTCAATAATCACTCCCAAGTGAACAAACCAATAATACTGGAGAGCCTCCCAGAAACTTCGCGGAGCATGAGCTGGCACACGGTCACAAATGGCTGCAATTTGGAGTAATTCCTCTTTTCGCTGAGGGTTGTCTTCAGCAGCGGCCATCTCTCTAGCTTTCTGAGCATGCCGGCGAGCATAATTTATCAGGGCATCGGCACAGATAGCCATGGCTTTTAATTCTTCTCTTTTATAATAAGCTTGGGGATCGCGGTAAAAATCGAGATTAGCCATATTTTTTTCAATCTCTTTTCTAAGATCCAGAAAGCCCATCTTGTAAATTTTATCCCCAAGCACAGTGTGACCCGGCGCTCGTTGCTCCATAAACTCGGTAAAAATTCCCGCCTCATAAGCAGCAATCCACTCGGGATCCATTTCGCGAAAGATTACATCCCGGATAGCTCGGCCCCGCCAAAAAGGGATAATCTCTTCTTCATAAACACGGCGTGTTTCTTCATCAACCTTAAAAGGGATCTTTTCTCGATTATTCAAGATATCCAAGTCTTCTAGAGAATGACAGTTTACTTCCGGATAAGTTGGCGTGGCCTTGGGAGCTGGGCCTCTCTCGCCGATAATGAGTTCCAACTCGTCAATAAAAATTTCTTTGTTATCTAATATGTATTTAAAAGCCAGAGCTCGTTGGACAGGAATAGAATACTGATAGTTCGCTGGCTGCTTGTAGAACTCGGTGATTAACTTTGCTCTTTCGGGAGATATATAAGGTCTAATATTCAAGCTTTTTTCTCGAAGTTTTTTAATTCTTTCCGTCATTTTTAACCTCCAATTTTTACTTCAAACCCTTCTTTTTCTAATCTAGTTTTTATCTCTTGGACTCTCTCCTTTGATGGAGAGTTAAATTCGGCCCAACATGTCTTGCCTAATCGAACCATTTTACTTGTCCAGCCTGAGTGATAAACCAAGAGGTTAATCTTTTTCAATTGGGGATACTTGGCTAAAAAACTGATCAAAGCCTCAATATTTTCATCATCATCACTAACTCCGGCAATCAAAGGGACGCGAACGAAAGTTTCTACCGGTCGAGAGGCTAAGCGACTCAAATTATCTAAAATAAGCTTATTCGAAACTCCTGTCCAGTGGACATGTTTACTTTCATCCATTATCTTCAAGTCGTACAAAAGATAGTTAATCCAGGGTAATTCCCTTTCGATAAAGGAAAAATCCACGTACCCCGAAGTATCGACCGCCGTTGTCCATCCCCGTTGACGACAAGCTTTAAGCAATTCATCAAGAAAAGCTGGCTGGAGAAAGGGCTCACCTCCAGAAATAGTCACTCCTCCCCCCGATTCCTGAAAAAACATTTCATCTTTGGCCAACTCGGCCATTAATTCCGGCACGGACATTTTCTCGCCAACCACTTCGATGGCTTCATACATGCAAACCTCGGCACACTTCCCGCAACCATCACAAGCAGAGCGATCGATCTGTAACTCCTGCTGGATTTTAATTAGTGCCTGTTGAGGACAGGCCTCTAGACAACGCCGACAATCCGGAGCACACTTTTCGGCTCGAAAGAAAAGCTCTTTTTGCGGATCGATTCCTTCTGGATTATGACACCAAGCACAATGAAGAGGACAGCCTTTAAAAAAGACAGTTGTTCTTATTCCTGGCCCATCATGAATAGCATATCTCTTCAAATCGAAAATAATACCGGTCACCAATTTTACCTCTCAAAACTCCTTTCGGCATAAACCGCTGCTTGCTTATAGTATTTCTTAATAAATTTTTCCTGCACTTTATATGACCAGTGGACATCACGAATAAAATTAACCGCCGCTTCCTTATTCCCTTGGTCAATCAAATTAACCAATTGCTGATGCTCACCAATTGAAGTTTCTTCCCATTCCTTGACGAAACCTTCTTGACGAGGAAAGTCGTAGAGTCTCTTTTTCAAGTTATTAACGATTCGGATTAACATTTCATTACCACACTTGGCTAAAAAAATGTCATGAAATTTGACATTTTTTTGGTAATAGAGATTGAAGTTGTTATTGGTGATCGCCTCGGCCATTTCTTGATTTAAGCGAAACATGCGGTCAACATCTTTTTTTTTCAACTTGGGAAAGGAAGACAACAAAGCTTGGCTTTCCAAAGACCCGATAATCTCATAATAATCTTTAATGTCTTTAAGAGTCAGAGGATTGACAATAACTCCTCGCCGGGGAATTATAGTGACAAAATTTTCCATTTCTAGTTGCAGAAGGGCATCCCTTAACGGAGTCTTACTGATTCCTAATTTCTTGCTAGTTTCCTCCATGTTAATGTAGGAACCCGGAAGCAAGTTTCCCTTCTCCATCTGATCTCTTAAGTACTCATAGACCTGATCCTTAAGGGACTTAAGGTTTAAAATAGACTTTTCTTTCATGCTGGACCACCCTTTCTATCATTTTTGCTGTCTAATATATCAAACATTTGAGGGTGGTTCAAGGATTTTTCCCCACTAGTTTGCAGCAAATCCATTCCTTCATCTCCTTCTTTTATAATATATATCAGACATTAGATATCGTCAAGTTTTTTTGGGGGGGTGCTAGTTTTTCACAATAATTATTTAAAAATAATCACTCTAAGGAAGGAGAGATGTAGCTAATACTCCCCTTTTTACCTTTACTGACCGAAAGAAAAATGTCAATTGTTGGTGAACTAGCGCTCTTCAAAGAAAAACCAGCTAAATAAAATTAGCCAAGGTTATAAATTCTAGGTTTCTTCGTTTATCTTTTATTACATCTGTGCAAGCTTTTTATAGAATTCGTATCTTTCCCGGGCTTCCTGGGCAGCTTGAGCAAAAAGTTTTCGGGCAATCTCTGGATGCTGCTGGGCTAAAGTGCGATACCTTATTTCATTCTTGATAAATTCCTGATAATCATGCTTGGGTTCCTTGGAATCAAGAAGAAGAGGATTCTTCCCTTCTTTGGCGAGCAGTGGATTATAGCGATAAAGAAGCCAATACCCGGCTTCGACAGCCATCTTCTCTTCTAGCTGTGATTTGGCCATGTCTATTCCATGATTAATACAGGGTGAATAAGCAATTATCAAGGAAGGTCCTTCATAAGCCTCGGCTTCAATAAAAGCCTTTAAGCATTGATTGGCATTAGCTCCCATGGCCACGCTGGCCACATAGACATAGCCATAGCTTATGGCCATTAAGCCTAAATCTTTTTTCTTGGTTTTCTTTCCCGAGGCAGCAAATTTAGCTACCGAACCGGTGGGAGTCGCTTTAGAGGCTTGTCCTCCTGTGTTGGAGTAAACCTCGGTATCGAGAACAAGCAAGTTAACATTTCGATTTGAGGCAATGACATGATCCAAGCCGCCATACCCGATATCGTAAGCCCAGCCATCGCCACCGATGCACCAGATGCTTTTATCAACTAGATAATCTTGAAGATCTTGAATACGACGTAGAAGCTCTTGGACTTCTTTTTTCTCCTGGCCCAATCTTGCCGCTAAAATTTTCCGTGCCTCCCGGGCCGCTTGTTTTGCTTCCTCATCGGTTCGATTCCAAAGTTCAAGACATTTCTGCAGTGCCTCTTTTAGAGAAGAAGCAAGGTCAAGTTTTATCGCTTCTTCCAGTAATGACTTTAATTTACGCCGATTGGCATCAACGGCCAGCCTCATCCCAAAACCATACTCAGCATTATCTTCAAAGAGCGAATTCGCCCAAGCTGGCCCCTCCCCAAACTCATTTTGACAATAAGGTATGGTTGGAAATGTTCCCCCATAAATCGAGGAACAACCCGTGGCGTTGGCGATTATCATCCGGTCGCCATACAACTGGCTGACCAGTTTGACATAAGGAGTCTCACCGCAGCCACCACAGGCTCCGCTGAATTCAAAATAAGGTCGGAGAAATTGACTTCCTTTAACCGTGGACGGCTTGACCCCGTCAAGAACATTATAAGGAAGTTTTTCAAAGAAAATTTCATTTTCCCCTTCTCCAGCTTTTCGAGCCTCTTCCAGAGGAACTAAGCGCAGGGCTTTTTCTTTAGCCAAGCAAGATTCCACACAACTGCCACAACCAACACAATCTTCTACGAACACTTGGAGGCGATATTGAAGATTACGATCATTTCTAGTTCTTGATTTAACAGTCACAAAACCAGCCGGAGCATCCTTCAAGTCCTTAGGATCAATCTGTTTGGGACGAATGGCTGCATGGGAACAGACAAGAGAACACTGATTACACTGAATACATTTTTCCGGCAGCCATTGGGGAACATAAGGAGCCACTCCTCTTTTTTCCAATCGAGTTGTCCCCGTCGGAACCTGGCCATCAAAAGGCATTTTGGAAACAGGAATATCATCCCCTTTAAAGCGCATGATCGGCTCGATAATCTGGCAAGCAAAATCTCCAGCATTCTCAGGTAGCAATTGAGGTTGAGGAGCGGAACGAGTTATTTTTTCTGGAATCGGGATTTCTTCAAGAGCTTCAATTGCCCGGTCAACAGCAGCCCAGTTTTTCTCGACGATATCTTTTCCTTTGGCTTCGAAGGTCTTTTTGATGGCCTCCTTGATAAGCTTAATGGCCTCATCTTCAGGGAGAACACCAGAAACCTTAAAAAATGCCGCCTGCATAACCGTGTTTATTCTCGCTCCCAATCCCACTTCTTGAGCAATCTTTAAAGCATCAATGTTGTAAACTTTTATCTTCTTGTCGATAATCGTCTTTTGCATATCCTCAGTCAGATGCTCAAAAACTTCGTCTGTTTTCCAGGCAGAATTTAACAAGAAAACTCCTCCCTCAGTAATTCCCTCTAAAATATCATAACGGCCAATATAAGAAGATTTATGCAAAGCAACAAAGTCGACATGATTCAACAAATATTGAGACTGAATTTTTTCTTTTCCAAAACGAAGGTGAGAAATGGTTACGCCACCTGACTTTTTGGAGTCATACTGAAAGTAACCTTGAACATAATAATCGGTATGATCGCCGATTATTTTTATTGAGTTTTTACTAGCTCCAACAGTCCCGTCCGAGCCATATCCCCAGAATTTACATCTAATTACTCCTTTGGGCTCAGCATCAATTTTAGGTCCACGGGATATCGAGGTATGAGTTACATCATCCTCAATGCCCACCGTAAAGCCATGAGTTGCTGCTCCATCAAGATGGTCGTAAACTGCTTTAACCATAGTGGGGGTGAACTCTTTGGATGACAATCCATAACGGCCCCCAATTATTTTAATCCCTGAACCAGCAAGAGCAGCAACAACATCCAGATAGAGAGGTTCACCCAGCGAGCCCGGCTCCTTGGTGCGGTCAAGAACAGCGATTTTCTTCACGGTGGTTGGTAAAACCTTCCGGAAAGCTTCACCGGAAAAGGGGCGAAACAGGCGAACTTTAACGGCCCCTACTTTTTCGCCTTGAGCCTGTAAATAATTGACCGTTTCCTCGATGGTCTCCACTGCACTACCCATGGCGATAATAACCTTGTCTGCATCAGGGGCCCCGACGTAATCAAATAAATGGTACTGCCGCCCAAGCTTAGCAGCTAGTTTATCCATGTATTCCTGAACTATGGCCGGCGTTTGAGCATAATAAGAATTGACCGTTTCTCGACCCTGAAAATAAACATCAGGATTCTGAGCTCCCACTTTGGCTCGAGGTCGCTCAGGCCTTAGGGCTCTATCTTTAAATTCTTTCACATATTGCCATTCGGCTAGTTCAGCCATCAATTCATAAGGGACCACATCAACTTTTTGGATCTCATGAGAAGTACGAAAGCCATCAAAAAAGTTAAGGAAGGGAACTTTGGCTTTCAAAGTTGCCAAATGCGAAACAATAGCTAAATCTAAGGTCTCCTGGACGGAACCAGCGGCCACCAAAGCAAACCCAGTGTTCCGAGCCGACATAACATCAGAGTGGTCTCCAAAAATGGATAACGATTGACAAGCTAAAGATCGGGCTGAAACATGAAAAACGGTGGGAAGCATTTCACCAGCTATCTTATGCATATTGGGAAGCATCAGCATTAGTCCTTGAGAAGCAGTAAAGGTAGTAGTTAAAGCTCCCGCGGATAAACTTCCGTGGACTGCTCCGGCTGCTCCCGCTTCAGATTGCATTTCAATTACTTCCACAACTTGGCCAAAAATATTTTTTCTTCCTTCCGCCGCCCATGCATCAGCAAATTCGCCCATGGGTGAGGAAGGAGTAATGGGATAAATGGCCGCTACTTCACTAAAAGCGTAGGCCACGTGAGCCGCGGCTGTATTTCCATCGATAGTCTGGTAATTCTTATTACTCATTTTAAACTCCTTTGTAACTCCTTTGTGGCCGGGTTTGAAGGGTTAGTATCCGGTCAGATTTTAAACTCTTTATTTTACCTAATTATAATTATTTTGCAACATGTAGGCTTTCTCAGTAAGCATCTTTTTTTTCGGGGTTGAAGAGAGGAGAGGCTCACCTTAAACTGTGGATGGAAAAAACACTAACACAGGAGGTGAGCCATGAAGGAAATAAGTTTTTCCTTCCAAGTAAAGATACCATTAAAGAGGAGGGATGTCCACTGGATAGAGGGGGAGTTATTGAAGATAAGGGAGAGATATTGTTGTGGCCCGAAGATTTAAAGAGAGAGGGATGAGCTGGTCGAGACAATATGCTAATCCACTTCTCAAATTAAGACTCTTAAAACTCAATGGAGATTGGGAAACTTATTGGAATGAGCGTCAAGAACAACTCGCTCAATATGCTAATTAACTTCTACCCCGAAAAAAAAGATGCTTCCTTGGCAGTGTGAAAATTTTTATTTAAATTTGAAAAGAAGGTATAGAAAAAGGCTCTTTCTCATAAAATAGTTGATGAAATAAAAATTTGGGTGAATCCGAAGAACAAACTTTTTATGCTATGTTATACGACGTGTCATATTCATATTAATTTATGCTCCTTCAAAGCTTCAAGAAATTTAATTGTTGCATTCATTATTTTCTTGACATTGTTTCGCTCAAAATAGATGACTTCCTTTTCATAGTTCAATCCAGCAATATCTTTTATGCCTTCCTCGACCCAAGCAATTATATCTTTTCGGGAACCTTGAGCAATACCAAGTTCCTTAAGTAGCCATGAGGGAGTTGTATATCCACCACTCTCTATTTTATCTCGCTTGACGAAAATAATAATAAAGAGATCGGAACTACGAATTCTGCTTTGTACTTTTTGTGGAATACTATCTTTTGAATATCGTTCTCCGGTTTCAAAGTCGATTTGTAAAGCCTTGAGGATACCCATAACATACTGATTAATGTCCTGGTCTTTTTCATCAAAACTCATAGACACAAACGGAACAATTGTTGATTTTGTTGCCGTCTCCAATTCATCAGTCCCCCAAAAATTCTGGATTCTTTCTCTATACACCTTCAATTGGGCTATACATCTATTAATGTGCTCTTTATAATCTTGTAATTCTTGAGCATAATTTATCTCCCCTCCAATGAAAGCAACCATCGAACTTACGCTACTTCGGAAGTTCATTGCTTCTTCTTTTGAAAAAAGCTCAGTCAATAAAGTTTCTGTGCCATAATATGCCAATGTGTAATCTTCGCCGTAACGGTTATTGTAAGTAGCATTGGCTAGGACTTTCTGAAATTGTGATATCTTATCATCTATTAACTTAAGTGCTTTATTTTTTGGAATTTTCATTTTCTTTCCTCCTTAAAGTGCCATGTAGGCTAACGTTTTGCGGATAAGAGAAGTTGCCGAAGCCAAATTTGGGCGAGAATGAGCGAGCTACATATCTTCCTGTTAGATGAACACATATCTTCCTGTTAGATGAAGTATGATGCAGGAATTTGCTTATTGAACCTATCATCCTATATTTTTCCATGGATAAACTTTTAGTTGCCATCCGTAACATAATATTTTTATATTTTTCAGGTTTTTAAATTCCTTCTCGAACGCCGGCATCACTCCTTTACATACAATAACGCCTGTAACATCTTTTTTAGTTTCATTCTCTACCCAATCCATGTATCGTCGCAGTTGGTCAATTGCGCTTCTCCCGATTTTATTAAGTTTTAATTCAACAACAATTAAATTGCCTTTTTCATCTTTGAAAAGCAGATCAATCCTACCTCTAGGGGTATCTAGCTGCCTTCTTTCTAAACTAAGAGATTTACCAATTAAACTTGGATTTTTCTCTATAAAATTTTCAAGGTCTTTTTCAATAATCTCTGTTACCTCATCTGTAGATAATATTGTTTCTACATTTATTCCTTCTTTTTCTAATGATTTGATCGCTTCTAAGAGAATTTCTACATCTTTATCAGTTAGTTCTCTCCACGGCCTTGTTGCAGAGCCAATTGCTTGCGTCTCTGTTTTTCCTTTTGGAAATTTTATGTTTAGAGAGAGCTTTTTTGCTAGATTTTTATTGAACAATAGAGGTCTTTCCAAGATTTTCGATGTAATTGGGTCCCCAAATAATATGACATCATCGCCCTCCCCCGTTCTTTCTCCTGATAGAAATTCCAATATATGTGGATTTTTATACTTGGCAACAATGTTTCTATTTTTAATTGCTTCTGCCGTATCCAACACCCTTTCAACTACATAATATGCAGTGATATATTTTCTCCCACTAATGCTTGTGTGAAAAAAAACGTAATTCCCCTTTTTGAGGTCTTTTTTTAGTTTTCTTGCTCTTCTGCCTTCATCGCCATAAGTAAATTCCTTAAAGAGGGGATCTGGATGGTCATACAGATGCACATATGGTATTAATAAGTTCATATTTTCTCTCCTTTCTATGGCAAACTCTTAGTAATATCTCATCTGAAGTTCCAATTAAAGGCAGGAATTTGGATGAGGGTGTAGCTCGAACCTGATATACTCTGTTATGGGTATCGCCCACCTGATCATTTTAACCATTGACAACAATCTTTATTCACATCCTTAAAATCTTCCCACGCTAACCATCCTAATCGATTAGATACATTTTGCCAATCACCATTTTCTCTATGTGGCAAATCCTTTGATAAAGAATTTGGATTGGTTTTATATTCACAGAATTTGTAACCATATAAACGGCTTGATGGGTTATCTTTAAAAAGCTTGGGCGTGATTAAAAGAAACAATGTTTTCTCTGGATCTCTTTTATCTAAAGGAGGGCAAAGTTCCTTGCTTTCTTCTAGCATAACATCAATATTTCTTGCGATTTGATTACGCATAGTATCATATGTAATCTCATAAGATATATCCGATAATACTTTCGCCTCTATAATTACTGCAAATCCATTTTTAGAATTCAAAAGAATTGAATCAACATTTGTAGGACCTTCAAGATTCTTTTTACCCTCTGCACTATTTAAAACATAAGAGATAAATTGCCTCTCGGTTAAATGCTTTAACAACCAATTTTTATAAGGTTCTGGGGATGGCAATTTCACTTCAAAAAATAAATGCAGGTCTCCTTTTAAGCATTCTCCCCATGACTCTACTCCTTTTACTGGTGGAAAATCTCCATAAGCATTTCTAAAGAGTTGGGTCAGCTCTTCTGTTCTATTTTGGCTATAAAATATTGTCATCATACAGGCAACGATCCAAAATCTTTCATCTTTCTCTACTTGACAAGGCTTTCTCATCTCTTTAAGAGGTTTTCCTCTCCTATTATGGTTATTCTTGAGATACTCCATGTATTTTTCAATGCTCTGTTTGTAATAGTTGAGACTGTTAACATTCTTAATGCATTTGCCATTTTGTCTAATATCCGCAAAATGCGATAGTAGTTGTTGTTCGGTAAATGGTAAGTATATCGGATGCATAATGGTTTTATGACCTTCAGTGTGCGATTGCGTATAACTCGTACATATCTGAACTATTCTGATATACCACTAAATTTTAAAAATATATAAACTGTTCATATATACTCCCCCGTGAGTGACTATTATTTCTTTTTCTGTAGAATGCCTAAAAATTAATAAAGCAGAATAAATTATAACCTTCCTCTTTTCATTATTTATCCAATTTTAATAATTTGTGCAAATCTTAAAAAAAATGACATTACAGCAGTGTAAAATTTTTTGTGTAAATTTGAAAAGAAGGTATAGAAAAAGGGTCTTTTTCCTTTCATTTTGGTTTTTATTTCATCAATTATTTTAGGAGAAAGAACCTGCTACAATCTTTTAGCCTTTATATATTCAAAAATGAAACTATATTAGAGAAAAGTCCCACTAGCAAAAGTACGCATCGTTATGTTCCGCCCTCAAATAAAAGCTTTAAATGAATTGACGGGGCTAGCCTT
>Ga0190349_1000172_pt1 | contig 23052 bp, 19 predicted proteins | sample 48721378_MG_FD_179798 | JGI IMG/M metagenome (GOLD analysis project Ga0190349, IMG submission 179798) | Hydrothermal vent microbial mat bacterial communities from Southern Trench, Guaymas Basin, Mexico - 4872-13-7-8_MG | ecosystem: Environmental > Aquatic > Marine > Hydrothermal vents >...
GTTACCAATAGAAAATTGGCCTATTTCCTAATTGAAGCGACAATATTTGTCACATTAGGCGTCAAATTTTGTCACTCCAGGGGAAGTGACTAAGGCAAGTGATCATTCCATCAGCAGATTTTATCGCCGCCAAAGATTGATCGCCTCTACCTTTACTTAAGGAAACAGCCAAAACAAGGGGGATTAACTTTATGGAAACGAGCTAATAATCCTCTTCCTAGTAGCCCTCTTCCCTTTCCGCCTTCAAATCAAATTTATCAACTAAATAACGAATCGAGCGATAATTAACTCCGAGAAGTTCAGCCGCCTCTTTCAATTTGCCCCGGCTCATCTCCAATGCCTTCTGCACATAATCCCGGGTAATGGCCTCAATTGTCTCATTGAGCTTAAAGCCAGGTTTTATTTCCAATTCAATTTCTCTTTTTTCCAGTTGAAGAAGTTCTTTGGGGAGACAACTTGTAGTTATCGTTTCTCTCTCTTCGATGGCCACCACCCGCTCAATAACGTTTTCCAGTTCCCGGATATTCCCCGGCCACGGGTAAGATTCAAAAATATTGTAAACTTCTGGAGCCACTCGTTTCATTCCTCTTCCCAATTTTTGACAATACTTTTGAAGAAAATGATTAACCAGGAGGGGGATATCTTCTTTTCGTTCCCGAAGTGGCGGCATTTCCAGGGAAAGAACATTTAAGCGATAATATAAATCTTCTCGAAAAAAACCTTCCTTAATCTTTTTTTTCAAATCCTGATTGGTGGCGGAAATGATGCGCACATCGATCGGAATTTCTTCGGTACCACCCACCCGCCGAATTTTTCTCTCTTGGAGGGTTCGCAATAACTTTACCTGCGTTATCGGGGACATTTCGCCCACTTCATCTAAAAACAAAGTGCCTTTATCGGCCACTTCAAACATTCCTTTTTTATCGGTTACCGCGTCGGTAAAGGCCCCCTTTACATGGCCAAAAAGCTCACTTTCCAATAAGCTCTCGGGGAGAGCACCACAGTTAATGGTCACAAAGGGTTTCTCTCGCCGCAGGCTTAGATAATGGATAGCCCGGGCCGCCATTTCTTTTCCGGTTCCACTTTCCCCCTGAATAAGCACCGTCGTCTCGGTGGGAGCAATTTTTTCTATTAAAGAATAAATCTCCTGCATCTTTTTACTCTTGCCGATCATGCTCTCCAAGCTGTATTTATCCTTCAGCTCTTTTCGTAAACGGACGTTTTCATCCTGAAGCCTTTTAGTCTCCAAGGCTTTAGCAACAATCACCTTTAATTCTTCGACATCAAATGGTTTGATGATGTAATCATAGGCGCCCATTTTCAGAGCTTCCACCGCTTCTTTAATTGTCCCGTAAGCGGTAATCATCAACACGGGCAACTCAGGTTTAATTTTGCGGAGGCGCTTTAAAACTTCCAGGCCATTCATTTCCGGCAGTTTAATGTCGGAAACAACCACATCAATGTCATCGCCTTGGGCTATTTCAATTGCTTTTTTCGCTGATGGAGTGGTCAAAACCTCATAGCCTTCTTTCTGAAAGACAACTTTTAATAATTCACAGAGGCTGCGTTCGTCATCAAGCACAAGAATCTTGTCCATGGTTAACCACCTAACCTCCTAGGAAGTAATTTTTTTGGGCCATAATCTATATTCTTGCCCCGCCCTAAATACAAAGAGAGAAAGGGCGATTTTGGGGGGAATTTAATTAATCGATTATTAATTTTCATCCTCATCTCTCTCAATTTGGTTGGCATGTTTATTCTTGTCTCGCTGCGCCCTTCGCTTTCATCCTCGCGGCGCCATTTCGCCAGCGGATTTATATTATTAATCTTATTAATTAATGGCCACCGCCAGGGTCCTTTACTTCCTCCGTGGAAGAGTAATTTCCACTTTTGTCCCTTGATAAGGTTGAGAGTCCACTTCTATTTGTCCTCCATAATCATTAACAATCTTGCGGACCACCATCATCCCAATCCCATCTCCCGAGCTAAATCCAGAATAAAAAGGTTCAAAGATGTGCTTTTTCTCTTCTTCGGTCATCCCTTTGCCGTTATCTTGAAAACTTATTTTCAGTGTTTTTCTGTCGGGTATAGAAAAATCAATTTTCAAAGTCCCGCCCCGAACCATAGCCTTCAAGGCGTTCTTCGTCAAATTCCAGAAAAGCTGGCGGAATTGATTCTCGTTGCCAAAGTATTTAACCTTGACTTTCTTAAAATTCCCCTCGATCCGATGCTCCTTATTTAACTCGCCACTTTTCTCCAGCAAGACTAAAGTATCTTCGGCAATCTTTGATAAACTAATCCAGGCCATGATTTCTTTCCGGGGAGCGGCTAGAATTAGATATTGCTCAAGAATCCGGGAAACCCGCTGGGATTCAGTGACGACAATGTCCATTAAAGATTTTTGCTCAGGGGTTAAGTTAGCCTCTTTTCTGAGGACTTGGATAGAACCAGAAATAGCGGCCAAAGGATTACGGATTTCATGAGCCACTTGAGCAAAAACTTCACCAGCCATAGCCAACTGCTTTTTTATTTCCAATTCTCGCCTCGCCTGGTCAAGGTTCTTTTTGGCTTCTTGGAGACTCTGGTTAAAGTAGCCAACCAAAAAAGCAATCAAGAAGAAGGCGCCCCAAGCCAGGATCACGCTATTGAGAGCAACTGCTGGGGAAACCGGCTCAGTTGGTTGGCGATAATAAGGGATTAAATTAAAAGCCAACCCATCAACTAAACCGCCGAAAAAAAGGGCTGCTAAGGCCGCAATTTGAAAGGCGGCTCTCTTAGAGAGAATAATTCCTGCAGCTAAAATGGGAAAAACATACAGAAAATAAAAATTTCCTTTTAAACCACCCGAGATATAAACCAGAGCCGTAATTATTACTAAATCGACAACCAGTTGAAGATATGCTTGCCATTTGATGCCCCAAGCCAGAAAATACATCCCGGTGTAGATTAGGGACAAAACGATTCCGCTGCTAATAATCAAGTAAAAAGTGTCTAAGGGAAGAAACGTATCCGTAGCCGACTGAATGATAAAAGAAGATATCCCCAAGGAAACTAAGATGGCTGCTCGAATTATTATTAGCCAGAGCAAGGAACGTTTTTTGTCCATTAAATCTCGGCGCCTGTGTTTGGTTAAGAATCTTGTGGGTTAGAATTGCTGCAACAGACTGAAAATGGGTAAATACATGGAAATAACAATACCACCAACTAGACCACCCACAAAAATCAGTAATATTGGCTCAAGGATTGACAGTAAAGAGGCCACAGTAGTTTCGACTTCCTCATCATAGAAATCAGCTAATTTTCCTAACATCTCATCCAAAGTTCCGGTGGCCTCCCCAACTCCTACCATTTGGATCATCATAAATGGAAAGCGTTTCTGGTCGCGCAGGGCATCAGTTAAACTCTGCCCTTCGGAGACCTGCTTACGGGCTGCCATGATATGATCTTCGATAATCACATTATTGGCAGTAGTGGAGGTGATGCGCAAAGCCTCCAACATCGGCACACCACCGGAAAGAAGGGTACTGAGAGTTCGAGTTACCCGACTAAGGCCTACTTTTTCTAGTAAAGTTCCGAAAAGGGGGGCTCGAAGATAAAGACGATCAAACACTCTTCGTCCGCCGGGAGTGCGCCGCACATAGCGGTAGAGAAAAACTAAGCCAATTAACCCCAAGAAAATAAAGATGATAAATTTTTGGACAAAATGGCTTAAAGCTAAGACTGTGGCGGTTAAGAAAGGAAGTTCGGCTCCCAACTCTTGGAAAATCGAAGCAAAAACCGGGATGACCTTCCACATCATGAAAATAACTACTAAAACGGCAAAAGTAACAATGGCCGAAGGATAAATCATTGCTTGGCGGACTTGGGAACGCAGCTTAACAATACTTTCTAAATATTCTGATATCCGGCGCAACATAATGTCCAAGGTGCCGCTTTGTTCGCCTGAAGCCACCAAGTTACAATAAAGATCATCAAAAACGCGAGGGAATTTCTTTAAAGCTTGGTTCAAAGTGGAGCCAGCCTCAACATCATTACGAACCTCATGAATTACTTTCTTGAAGTATTTATTTTTCTGTTGCTCGGCCATAATGTTTAAACTTTGAATCAAGGGAAGCTCAGCATCAATGAGGACTGAAAGCTGACGGCTAAAGATCGCTAATTCTTTTAACTTAACTCTTCCCCGTTGGAGGAAAGGAATCTGGAGTTCTACTCCCTTGCGGGAGACATCCATAACCGTAATCTGTTCTCGTTCGAGAGTAAGGCGCAACTCGTCCACCGACCGGGCCACGCGAACACCTTCCACCACATCGCCATAGCGATTTTTCCCTTTCCATTGAAATCTAGGCATTTCTCACCTCAATTATTTTCTATATCCCGTGGGCATATAACCCATGGAAGTAACCTTTGTTCCTTCCCGGCGTTGGATGATATCCATCAACTCTTCAGGTTTAGAGGTAGCGCTCATCGCTGTCTCGAGGGATATAAGTCTCTTGAAGTAAAGGTTGGCCAAGGATTGATTAAATGTTTGCATGCCAAATTTTTCCTGGCCCATTTGCATCGTTCCATAAATCTGGTGAATCTTGTTTTCGCGAATCAAGTTCCTGATGGCTGGATTGGGAATCAATATTTCCATAGCTAACACGCGACCCTTACCGTCAGCTCGTGGAAGAAGGGCTTGAGTAATGACTGCTTCCAGAACAAGGGACAGGGTAATTCTGACTTGCGCCTGGTATTGGGTGGGGAAAATATCAATGATCCGGGAAATAGTTTCCGAAGCCGAGTTGGTATGTAAGGTGGAAAAAGTTAAATGTCCTGTTTCCGCGACTCTGAGAGTAGCCTCTACTGTTTCCAAGTCTCGCATTTCACCGACAAAGACAACGTCAGGATCCTCCCGCAGCACGGAGCGTAACGCATTGGAAAAAGAAAGGGTATCAACATTTAACTCCCTCTGGTTGACGATGGCTTTTTTGGGAGTAAAGAAATACTCGATCGGATCTTCAATGGTCACAATATGGACGGGGCGATTTTTATTAACATGATCAATCAGGCAAGCTAAACTTGTCGATTTTCCTGATCCGGTAGGTCCGGTGACTAAAACCAACCCCCGGGGCAAAAAACAAAGCTGGGCTAGTCGCTGCGGAATTCCTAATTGCGTAAAGCTGAATTCGGTAGGTAAGAGGCGACGAAAAGCAGCCGCCACCGAGCCTTTTTGCATGAAGGCGTTACCCCGAAACCGGCCTAAACTTTGCAGGCCAAAAGAAAAGTCCAATTCTAATTTCTCTTCAAAGTGTCTCTTCTGTTTGTCGGTCAACAGGCTGTAAACCAAAGTTTTGGTTTCCGCTGGAGAAAGAGGGGGATAATCTAGGGAAACCAAAGATCCATGCACCCTTACTCGTGGGGGGACATAGCTCGTGATATGCAAATCACTAGCATCCCGCTCCACTGTTTCCTTTAGAAGCTCTTGGATGGTGGGAGCCATCTAACACCTCCCATTTATTTAGTCGGTATCCCTGATGGTTTCTCGCAAAACTTCTTCCACCGAAGTGATACCTTCTCTTATCTTGATCAAACCACTCTGGCGCAAGGTAAGCATTCCCTGCTCAATGGCCTTTCTTTTAATTTCTTTTGATTGGGCTCGCGCTAAGATCATATCCTTAATATCATCATTAATTTTCATCACTTCGAATAGAGCCGTCCGGCCCTTATAGCCCGTATTGTTGCACTCATTACAGCCCGAAGGTTTGTATGCTTTAACTGCCTTGGCTTCCTCGGGAGAAAAACCAATGTCCACTAAGGCCTCAGGGGACAAGTTATGGCGGGTGCAACACTTTTTACATAACTTGCGCACCAATCGTTGGGCCACAATACAAATCACGGAATCAGCAATGAGGAATGGTTCCACCCCCATGTTCATCAACCGATGAACCGTACTCGCCGCATCATTGGTGTGAACAGTGGAAAAAACCAAGTGCCCGGTGAGGGCAGCCTTAACGGCAATATCCACTGTATCAAAGTCACGCATCTCTCCCACCAGCATGATATCGGGGTCCTGCCGGAGAAAGCTCCGCAAGGCCGAAGCAAAGGTTAAGCCTATTTCATCTCTAACATTAACTTGGTTAATGCCCTGGATATAAAACTCAACTGGATCTTCGGCGGTCATGATGTTTTTGTCTCCTGAATTTAAGGTAGAAATGGCTGAATAGAGGGTATTTGTCTTACCACTTCCGGTGGGGCCGGTCACCAAGATAATCCCCCAGGGTCGATGAATGGCCTCGGTGAAAACTTCAAGAGAAGATTTTTCAAATCCTAATTCGGTCAAATCCAGTTTAAGCATGGACTTGTCGAGAATACGAATGACAACTTTTTCACCAAAAATTGTGGGGAGGCTCGATACCCGCATATCGACTTCTTTGCGGTTGCCATTTTCTAGTTTAATCCGCATTTTAATCCGGCCATCCTGAGGGAGTCGTTTCTCAGCAATATCCATGTTGGAAAGAATTTTTATCCGGGAGACTACCGGATTCTTAAACTTAAGGGCCAGGTTCATCATCTCATAAAGAGTTCCATCAAGACGATAGCGAACCCGGAAACTTTTTTCATAAGGCTCAAAGTGAATATCGCTAGCCCCCTTCTTGATGGCATCAACAAAGATGGTATTGACTAAAGTGATAATCGGAGCTTCTTCAGTTGAGCGGGCCAACTCTTCGATATCGTAATCCTCATCTTCTTCCTCAATGATATTAACGGAACCGTCTTCTGCTTGCTCGATTTCATCCACAATCTGTTTAACCCGGATATCATCCGTAGCACCGTAGTATTTATTGATAGCATTGAGAATAGCTGATTCCGAAGCAATCACCGGCTGAATACTTAATCCTGTTCGAAAACGAATATCCTCGATAACGTCCAAGTCAGTGGGATCGACCATAGCCAAGGTTAGAAAAGAACGGATCCGATGAATGGGCATAACCAGATATCTCTTAGCAATTTCCGCGGGGATAAGGTTAACTACATCAGGATAAACATCAAATTGGTTCAAATCAATATATGGATAACCCAACTGGCGACTGAGGGCTTGGGCCATTTCTTCCTCGGAAAGATACCCAAGGGCAACGATGGCTGTGCCCATGGAAACTTCGTTCTTTTTCTTATACTCGAGGGCACTCTTCAATTGTTCAGAAGTAAGCAATTTCTCCCGAAGAAGTAATTCACCGAGGTTGGATCCCATCGTTTTTGCCTATCTTATGAATTTTACCTTAAAAAATTTGACAATTTTTGTCAACCTTTTTCTAAAAACCTCACTCATGACGAGACGCCTCGCTAACCTCCTCGCCCCCGGATAGAATAATAACGCTTTATCTTTATTTTCTGTCTCCCTAAATGGAATTTTGGCGGCTAAAAAACCTTGGTTGTCTAAGAAAAAAAGACTTGTGAGCACTGGTTTAAGCCTCGCTTCTCTCAATTACAGGCATCGTCGCCTGAACAAAAAAATTTTTCATACCGTCTAAATTTGCTCCTTCCCCTGAAAGCCAGCAAATTGCTTCTTTTGTTATTTTTCTCATTCCACGCTTCCACGCTCGCTAATTTTGCCCGATGGAATCTCAAGAGTCAATCACCGGGGGAGATTATTCAGATGGTGATTTTTTTACGCCTTATCTCCCCTCTAAAGGTGAGAAGAAAATTCATTAAAGAGATGAAAATAAAATTTTATTGGAGCATAAAAACCTGCAGCGCCATGGGAATTAGAAGAATTTTGTTTTTTCGAGCGGAAGACTCTCCCCCTCAGAATATCTGGCGCGCCTGGGAGGACTCGAACCCCCGACCCGCTGCTTAGAAGGCAGCTGCTCTATCCAACTGAGCTACAGGCGCGCCCTTATCCTCACCTCTCGGTTGGTTTTCCTCGCTCTTTTTTATTATCGGGGAGACCGGATTTGAACCGATGACCTCCTGCTCCCAAGGCAGGCGCGCTAACCAAGCTGCGCTACTCCCCGTTGTTGACCCTGGAAATAGCTAGCGGCCCTCCACTGGAAAAGGGCTGAAAAATATTAACAAATGGCCCTATATTTGTCAATTTGACCCGGCTAAACTCAAAAAACAAAAACAGCCAAAGAATAATCTAGGGCCCAATGTTTTCCCATTTAAAAAAGGGAATAATTGACCATGCCCCAATTTTACCCATTACCTTGACACACCCTCCTACTCAAAGCTTAGCCCATCTTAATTTGCCTTCTCTTTTACCGGCGACCCAAGGCTTTTTCAATTTCGGCAATACTCAACTTGACTAGAATCGGCCGGCCATGGGGACAAAGGGAGGGATTAGAAGTTTTAAAAAGTTCCTCTACTAAATATTGCATCCGTGAATATGATAATATCTCACCCGCCTTGATGGCTGTTCGACAAGCTAAAGTGGCCAATATGGCCTCGTTTTTTTCCTCCATTTTAATTGCTTTTCGCCGGCGATTACTCCCTAATTCCTGGAGCAAAACCTCCAATGTTTCTTGGGCTTCGTCTTCGGAAAGAATATCCGGGAATTCTTGCAGGGCATAAGCTTGGCCTCCCATTGGTTCCACCCGGAAGCCAGCTGATTCTAAATAAGGTAAAACTTCGCGGAGTTTAACTTCTTGATCAGGAGAGAGTTCAATGACAATAGGAAATAGAGGGCTTTTACGGGGCCACGATTTTTCCCGGTATATCTCTAAATAGCGCTCATAGAGGACTCGTTCATGAGCATTATGTTGGTCGATAACCAGCAATCCTTCCGATGAAACCGCGATAATATACAGCCCTAAGAACTGACCAAGAACTTCGGGGCCCCTAGGCTGAGATCGGGCCTCCTTCTCCTGGAAACGAGGGCTGACCTTTTCCGCCGAGCTTATTTCGGGCTGAGAAGGAAGAGTCGCTCCTGGAGAAGTTAATCTAGAAAAAACACCTTTTTCTTCGCCCACTTTGGAAGAAATCGCCTGGGCCGATAAGGAAGGAGAGGTAATATCCTTGATACCTAAAGAATGCTTGATAGCCTGCTCCAAAGCATGGCTAACCAAGCGAAACACTTCTTGAGGATGGCAAAACCTTACTTCTGCTTTGGCCGGATGAACGTTTACATCTACTTCCTCAGGAGGTATGGTCAAGAAAAGCCAGGATTCGGGATGTTTGCCCTTTTCCAACCACCCTCGAAAGCTTTGGGTTACCGCCGCCAAAATGAGTTTGTCAGCCACCCAACGATGATTGATATAACAAAATTGGCGAGTCCTGTCTCCCCGCCCTTGCGGCGGACGAGAGACAAAGCCGGTAATTTGATATTGTCCTTTGCTAAAATCCACCTCGACCAAGCGGTCCAAGATTTTGTGGCCATAGATTTGAAAAAGACGCTCTTTGAGGTTTTTCACCGGAGCATAATTAAAAATTTCCTTGGCATTATGCCTAAGTTTAAACCTGATAGAGGGAAACGCTTGAGCAGAAGAGATAAGAAAATTGGTGATCCGGCTAAGTTCTGTTGTTTGGCTCCGGAGAAATTTTCGCCGGGCGGGAAGATTAAAAAAAAGATCCCTGACTTCGACTATGGTCCCCCGGGGACAAGCCACTTCTTCAACACGAATCACTTGGTCAGCCTCCCGCTCAACCAACGTTCCTACTTGACCGTCAACAGAAGTTTTGAGTTTAACCCTGGAAACGGCTGTTATACTGGGTAATGCTTCGCCCCGGAATCCCATGGTTTTAATTCTTAAAAGATCAGCTTCACTGGCAATTTTGCTGGTAGAATGTCGTTCAAAACAAAGTCCTGCTTCTTCGGGAGTCATCCCGTGGCCATTGTCACTGACGCGAATCAGGGTTTTACCTCCTTGGGCCAGCTCGACTCCTATCTCGGTTGCCCCTGCATCTAGAGCATTTTCCACTAATTCTTTGACCACCGACAAAGGTCTCTCCACCACTTCACCAGCCGCAATTTTCCGGGCGATTTCGGGAGGAAGAATTTTAATGCGACTCATGATAATAAGTTACTTATCTATTTATAATGAAAATTTTCCTCTTTACTACTTGTTACTACTTGGCCAAATTTCATCTGTATTCATTATTATCCACTGAAACTCCCCGATAGCTGTTCAACTTTGCTTGGTGAATCAGACTTCATTTGTTGTTATTAGTAACGCCTGTTATTTCTGCCTTTGTTTGGCCGGGGGAAACCTCAACAATCTTGGCGCTAATTCTTTCGCCCAGTGGCAGCGATGCCTTGGCTATGATCAACTTAATATAATTATCAGTTAAAGCTTCATAAACTTGCTTTTTCTTTTGAATGACAATCGCTTCCAGCTCTTGATTAAGAAACTTCTGGCGGAAAGCATAATTCTTATCCGCGGAAAGCTGCCGCAGAATCTTGGTTCGTTTCTTCTTTGTCTCTTCGGACACCTGGGGCCATTTCGCCGCCACGGTTCGGGGGCGCGGAGAATAACTAAAAACATGAAAATAAGTTAACGGTGAATTTAGTAAGAAAGTATAGGTGGTTTCAAATTCCTTCTCGTTTTCACCTGGAAAACCAACGAGGATATCGGCTCCCAAAGCGGCTTCGGGTCGAAGCTGGAAGAATCTTACTAATATCTCCTGGTAACGTTCAGGTCGAATAGAACGACCCATTTTTTTTAAAATGGCTAAGGATCCACTCTGGAGGGAAAAGTGAAAATGAGGACAGACAAGGGAACTAGAAGTTAAAAAATCAATTAATTCCTCAGTCATAAATTTGAGGTCAAGAGTGCCTAACCTTAATTTAAAATCGGCATTTTTATAGGTTTTTTCGATTTGACGAAGCAAATATAACAAATCAACTCGAGGGCTAAGATCACGACCAAAAAGGGCTAGGTGAACACCCGCAAGCACAATCTCTTTAAATCCTTGGGCCAGCAAATCATCTATCTTTCCGAGTATTTCCTCTAAGGAAATACTTTTACTTGGGCCTCTCATCAAAGGAACGATACAAAAAGTGCACCGAAAATCACAACCATCCTGGATTTTTAGGAACGCTCGGGAACGATACGCTCGAGAAGAGGGGAAAGCTGATTTTTCTTCAGCTTGAAGAAGAAAGTCTTGAACAATCTTGTTTTTTTCTTTATTGGAATAAACTTTGCTGACATTGGGAAACTTCGCCAACAAGCCAGGTACTCTCTCGGCTAAACACCCCGTGACTAATACTCGAGCTGAGGGGTTTTTTTTGGCTAGCTGGCGCAAAAAACGACGGACATCCCGGTCGGCTCGATGAGTTAAAGTGCAAGTATTCACCAAGACCACATCACTCGCCTCCACCTCTTCGGTTATTAACCACCCCTGGCGACGCAACTCTTCCCCCCACGCAAAAACTTCAGCTTGGTTAAGACGACAGCCGAAACTTTGCAGGGCAACTTTTCTCATTTTTTTTCCTTAATTTCCCGTTATCATCATCTCCGCCGGCCCCTATAGGGCTTTTCAGCAGTTCGTTGACTTTCTCTTTTACTCACGCAATACACCGATATCTCGCCGATAATGCATGGCGTCAAAATTTATTTTCTCACAAGCCTGGTAAATTTTTTCCATTGCCTTTTCCAGAGTTTCACCCAGCGAACAAACATTGAGAACCCGTCCCCCAGCCGTGACCAATTTGTCATCAATCATATCCGTACCCGCATGAAAGATAACAATTCCTGGGATTTTTTCCGCCTCTTCCAGTCCGCTTATTTCTTTCCCTTTTTCATATTTAAAGGGATATCCGCCAGAGGCCAGAACCACACATCCAGCTGGTTGCGAAGACCATTCAACCTTATCTCGAAGAACATTACCTTCAACCGCCGCTAAGAGGAGGGCAACCAAATCTGATTTAAGCCGGAGCATTTGAGGTTGGGTCTCGGGATCACCAAAGCGGCAATTGTACTCGAGCACTTTAGGCCCCTTTTCGGTAAGCATCAAGCCCACATAAAGAACCCCTACGAATTTTCGATTCTCTTCTAACATCCGCGTGACGGTGGGAAAAACTATTCTTTTCATCACCTCGGTGAATAATTCACCATCAATATAAGGGGAGGGAGAAATAGCGCCCATACCTCCAGTATTCGGACCTTTGTCTCCATCATAAGCAGCTTTATGATCCATTGTCGTCACCAACGGATTAATTCTCACCCCATCAGTGATGACGATAAAAGAAACTTCTTTACCCCAGAGAAATTCTTCAACAACCACTCTTTTACCAGCCGCGCCAAACTGTTTGTCAATCATAATGGTCTGGATTGCCTCTTCAGCTCGGGCTAAACTATGGCAAATTATCGCTCCTTTTCCACCCGCTAAACCATCTGCTTTAACCACTAACGGAAACTCAAACTCTCCCGACGCCACTATTTTTCTAGCATCTTCAGCCGATTCAGCCACTTTATACCGTGCGGTAGGAATATTGTGACGCTCCATAAATTGTTTGGCAAAAACTTTGCTTCCTTCGAGGATGGCGGCATTTTTTTGAGGGCCAAAAATGCGTAAACCTTTTTCTTCAAAAGCATCAACGATTCCTAGAGTCAAGGGGAGCTCGGGGCCCACTACGGTCAAATCTATTTTCTCTTTGGCGGCAAACTCAACCAACCCTTTAATATCCGTTGGCCCCAGGGCAATATTAGTGGCGATTTTTGATGTCCCGCCATTACCGGGAGCACAAAAAACCTTTTTTACCCGGGGGCTCTTGGCAATTTTCCAGGCCAAAGCATGTTCCCGGCCTCCAGAACCGACGATTAATACTTTCATTTTTTATTATCCCCTCGTTTATTATTTTTTGCTTTTGCTTTTTGCTTTTTTTAATTTTTTCCGGCCAATTCTCGTTGTTTATTAGTTAGCTGCCTCCTCTAATTTGGCTGCCAATCTTTATTTATTTGTGGAGTTCCCTACCGCCCGCAGAGAATCAATAAAAAGATTAACAAAATCCTGGTTGGGAATGATCGAGCTGAGAATTTCAGCGGCAAAAGGAATGGCTTGCTTCTCCGGAAGACAATATTTCATTTCCAAAAAGTTTTGCCGATATTTTTTTACTTCTTCTTTGACTGAACGCCCTTCTTTGATAACCTCGGCAATAAATTCAGCTAATGGTTGAAAATCATTTTCCTTCATCCCGAATCGGGTCATTTCCTGGACTCCCATCCTGATTCCACTTGGTTCAAGAAAAGTCTCATCATCAGGTAAAGCCTGATAATTAGCGACAATATTATTCTCTTCCAGCCGCCGGGCAATATCCATCCCGTTGCCGAAGGCACTAACCCGAATGAGAACCTGATGGGTTTCAGTAAAGCCATCTTGTTCATTTCCCTCAACCGGAATGCCAACTTCTTTCAAAGCGCGAGCAAAGGCTCGAGCATTACTTACAACCTGACGCTGGTATTCTTCTTTAAACTCGTTCATCTCATAAGTAGCCATCAACAACCCCAGGAGAGTTCCGAGATGATGATTGCTGGTTGAGCCAGGAAAAGCTCGACTTTTGATATCCAGCCAAAGTTTCCGATAGGGGCTTCCCTTGGGAAACCGCCCCACAATCACCCCTCGTTGCGGACCAAAAAATGTTTTATGAGTACTCCCCGTCACCACATCGGCCCCTTCTGCAAATGGAGCTTGAAAGGTCCCATAAAGGCCAAGGACATGGGCCATATCAAACATCAAAACAGGCCTGTCCGGCCAATCTTGAACTATTTTGGCCACAAACTCGACTGGCTCGCGATAAATGAACATACTCTTTCCGAACACGATTAGATCGGGGCGATGTTCTTGGAGGAGAGTAGCCAACTTATCCAAGTCGGCCCGATAAGGATTAGAGTCGTTCACAGGAAAATTAACCACTCGTTCTTTACCAGTTGCCGGATCTTCTTCTACGTAGTTAAACAAAGCCCCCATTGGCTGGGAACTCAAATGCCCTCCTTTGTTGAGGTCATTATTAAGAACGAGGCGCATTTTTCTTACCGGCTGGCCTGGTTGGCGACCTCGATTAATAAACTTAACCATCGCTTTGAAAATCACCTCATTAGCCATTTGGCCACTTATCGGGCGCAATTCAACTTCAGTACAATTAAAATACCGTCTTAACTCTTCCTGTGCTTCTTCTTCCACTTCCCGAATAAAATCCGTGCCTTGATAAAAGTAAATCTCTTGCCCTTTCATCGTCCGATGTTCAGCATAGCGTCCGCACGGATCAGCGATCTCACACATTTTAACGAGCAAAGAGGGGGTTGATTCGGAAGGAATTAAATTAAAACACTCTCTTTGTCTCCAGATATTATTGCTGACTATCTTCCGAGTTAAGGCGATTGTTTTTTCTTCAAAAGAGTTCATTTCTATCCTCCTCAATCTTAAAATTCTTCTCTTCAAGCTCAGCTATTTTTTTTAGCCGGGCCTCATGACGGTCTCCTTCAAAGGGAGTATCCAACCAGATATCCACAAGGTGAATAGCCTCATCTAAGGGAAGAACTCTTCCTCCTAGGGTGAGGCAGTTGGAGTTATTATGTTTACGGCTCATCTCCGTCACATACTCATCCCAACAGGGGGTGGCCCTGATCCCCTTAAATTTATTGGCGACGATCCCCATTCCCAAGCCTGTGCCACAAACAAGAATAGCTCGATCGCATTCTCCTTTGGCTATCGACTCCAAAGCTTTAACGGCAACGTCAACATAATCAACCCTTTCTTCGGAATAACAACCAAAATCAATATAATCCACCTCACGACTTCGGAGGTGTTGGGCAACGCCTATTTTAAGTCTATAGCCAGCATGGTCGGAAGCAATGGCGATTTTCATGAGGTACTCCTTTCTCTATTTGACTTATCCTCTTTTTGACCTAGGCCTATTCTTCACCTACTGATTGATTTTAACGGTTAATTAATGATTTATTATATCAACTCCTAACCAATTAGCCAAAACTTAATCTTCCTTCCTTACGCCTCTTATTTTGTGTCTGCTTTGGTTGGAGGCGCTTATTATCTAAGTTCATCGCCATTAATATTGGCACAATCACTTCTAGCAAGGTAACAGAGGTATAATTTTTCCTTTTCTCCTCTAGGAACTTTGTCCTTTTAACACTCAAGGACAAGGCCTAAAGAGCGAAAGAAATTTTTCGCCGAGAAGATTAATTCCTTCTGGTTAACCGCAGCTTTGAGTTTCGAGCACCAAATAACTTCCGTCCTTTTCAAGAAGGCAAAAACATAAGTTCCCCCTCATCAAAAAGAAGAAAAATTAATAATGAAAAATAAAAACCCGGTGATGATCCCCTGATGGCCTCAAATACCAAAGATACTCATAACTCATAATTTTGCTAAGCCTCATTTTTTGCGGAAAAACACGGAAAAATAGGTAAATATGTATTATGTCCCCAGTTTTCTACCATGAACCATTTTTTGGGGCCAAAAATCGCGTTATAGACTTATTTTAAGGGGTATAAATCTGGCTATCTCGTTGATATTATTATATTTGCCGCGGCCCGACCCCGATCTATTCCACCAGCTTCTCGGCTTCCGGCATCATCTCTATGGCCTTTAACACCACGGGGTCTGAAAGTCGATAAACCTTAATCCCTTCTTCTAAGCTAAATAAAGCCGAGGCTATTTCTCTTTCCAGTTCTCTCTTTATTTGATCCAAGGAATTAATAAATTCTTCAGCTTCATATTCAAATTTTACCGACTCAAGATACGTCTGGAAATCCTGAATTACCCGGTCATCGGCTTGAAAATCTATGTCAAAGGTTTGGTTTTTCCAAGCCGGGTCTCGTCCTAAGTCAGTTTCACCTTTAACCAATTTGTGGGCATACCGAAAAAACAAGCCCCGCAGCAACATCCGGGCAGTTAATGGTTTATAACTAAATTTCACTTCCAAGTCAGGCTCAATGCCTCCCTGGCCATAGACTTTTCTTCCTCGCCGCGTATAACCAACTTCTCGATTTTCTTGGCTGATATTTTGCGAAAACAGATAATCTTCAAGGTGCGAATAGTCCCGCTGAATGGATAGCCCACTGGGAGTAAAATACTTGGCCGTGGTCAGGGAAATAGCCGCATTGGGAGCGAGGGGAAAAACAGTCTGGACTAATCCCTTTCCCCAGGATCGTTCACCAATAATTAAGCCGCGGTCATTATCCCGGACTGCCCCGCTTACTATTTCCGAAGCACTAGCACTCCCCCGGTCAATGAGAATAATTAAGGGAATATTTTCATACTGGCCTTTTCGGAAGGCTCGAAATTCCCGGTTATAATAGGGGTTACGACCTTTAATTGAGACAATTTTCGTTCCCTGGGGCAAGAATTCATCCGCCATTTCAATAGCTTGAACAAAAGTTCCCCCTCCATTTCCTCGTAAATCCAGAATCAGTTTCGTTAATCCTTTTTTCTTCAGCATCTTCATCTTTTCTTCGAATTCATCGGTTGTCGTTTCAGCAAAATTATTGATAAAAATATAACCTATATCAGCAGACAACATGAAGGCATAACGAACTGAATTTAAGGGGATTTCAGCTCGTTCAATAGTTAAATCAAAAGGCTCTTGCAGCCCTTCCCGAACGATAGTGATAGTTACCGACGTGCCTTTCTTGCCTCGCAACCGCTGCATCGCCTCATAACTCGAAATCGGTTTGGTACTCTCTCCATTAATATGGGAAATGATATCCCCCGGTTGAATGCCCAGCCTCCAGGCTGGTGTTCCCTCAAGGGGAGTAATCACTACCAAGTTCTCTCCTTGCTTTTGAATCATAATCCCCAAGCCGTAATACTTCCCCTTATATTCTTCGGTCAATCGAGAAAATCCTCGAGGATCTAAGAAATTGGAATGAGGATCCAAAGTTCTTAAAATTCCTTTGATAGCTGCTTCTTCTAACTTTTCCAAGGAAACTTCTTGATGATAATTATTGGTGATTAGGGCCGACATCAGCTTGATCTTGCTCAATCCTTGATTCCAATAATCAGGGCCCTCGCCAGAATTAACCGGGAAAACCAATAAGGCTAAGAGGATTATCAAGAACAGTTTTTTTCTCATCTTTAACACATTATTTTCCACACTGGTAAATTCATACTAGCAAAGGTACTCTGGCTTGTAAAGTTACTCTCCTTATCCTGATTACCTCTTCATTACCTCTTCCATTATCCTCCCATCATCTTTTCTTGCTTGACTTACAATAAGCGAGGGGCTATATTTCCTTCTGGCCAAAAATTTATTAATGATTTTTCATCAGATCTGAATTAGGATTGAAAATTTAAATGTTTGGTAACATCGGTTTCCCCGAATTGATGCTCCTCCTGGCTATTGCTCTCCTCATTTTCGGGCCGAAAAAATTACCTGAAGTCGGGCGATCAATCGGAAGAGCCATTCGGGAGTTTCGCCGCACATCAGAAGAAATAAGAGAAAAAATTGAAGAAGAAATTGAATTTGAGGAATTAAAAGAAGTGCAACAAGAAGTTCAAAAAGAGACAAACGAAGAAAAGCCAGATAATACTCCAGAAAAAGGGGACAATGACCCTATGTCTTCGGAATTGATCTCCTCCCAACCCGAAGCTCAACCAGAAACCCCAGAGAAATCAAGAGCAAATGACGAAGGAAAAAAAGACTCCGGATGAAATGACCTTCCTCGAGCACCTCGAGGATCTCCGCAAACGCATCTTCTACTCGGCCTTATTCATCATCGTGGCTGTTATTCCTGCCTGGATTTTCAGCAAAGACCTTTTCGATATCTTAGCTCGTCCAGTCACCCAATTCTTACCCGAAGGAGAAAAACTAGCTTACACCACCCTCACTGCTCCTTTCATGCTTTATATCAAAGTTTCCTTTCTGGCGGCTATTTTCCTCAGTTCTCCTTTCATTTTTCTTCAGCTTTGGTATTTTATCGCTCCCGGTCTTTACCATCATGAGAAAAAATATGTGATTCCATTCGTTCTTTTTACTTCCTTCTTTTTCATCTTGGGAGCAGTATTCGGTTATTTTGTGGTTTTTCCCTGGGCTTGTCGCTTTTTCCTCAATATGGGGAAGGATTTTCAAGCCGTGATTACGGTGGACAAATATTTTTCCCTAGCACTCCGGGTCCTTCTCGGCATCGCCCTTGTCTTTGAACTCCCCACGCTGGTTTTCTTTCTCTCTCGCATGGGCTTAGTTACTCCCCGCTGGATGATTAAAAATTTCAAATACGCTGTTTTAGTAGTATTTACCATCGCCGCCATTATCACCCCAACTCCCGATATGATCACCCAAAGCATCATCGCTTTCCCCATGCTCGGACTCTATGGCTTATCTATTCTAATTGCCTTAATCTTTGGTAAAAGAAAACGGCCCTTTTCTTCGCCACCGGAGCGGACAGGTTAAGATATGAGCCTATAGCCCCAAGAAAACTGAATCTTTCTCCAGGTTGACAGCAGAGATTATGGAAAAGAGAATACATTAACAACCAAAAGATAAATGGCGACAAAAAAAAAGCTCAGGATTATTGGTCTTACCGGAACCAATGGTGCTGGCAAGGGAGAAGCAGCCGCTTTTTTCCACCAGAAAAGTTATGAAATTTACTCTCTATCCGACATTCTTCGCGAAGAGTTAGTCAAGCGGGGCCTCCCTTTGTCTCGAGATAATTTGATCAAAACAGGCAACGAGCTCCGCCAAAAATTCGGAGCTGATATCCTCGCCAAGAAAGCGTGGGCCCGGATTAAATCTAAAGCTGTCGTGGATAGTATTCGTAACCCCAGTGAAGTGGAGTTTTTCCGAAAAAAGGCCTCTTTTGTGCTGTTAGCTATCGATGCTCCTGTTGACCTTAGATTCAAAAGAATCATGAGACGGGGCCGCTTGGAGTCAATTAAGAACCTCGAGGAATTTATAGCCAAAGAGGCTGAAGAAATGTCATCAAATCCCAGTCAACAGCAACTTCAAGCTTGCTTAGCTCTGGCCGATTATACAATAATCAATGATGGAACCTTGTCCGAATTTCATCAAAAACTGGAGAAATTTTTATGAAGCCCAAAAGAATTTCTAAAGAAGAATATTACTTGGGTATTGCCCGGGAGGTAAGCCAAAGAAGCACTTGTTTTCGGCGCTCTATCGGGGCTTTAATCGTTCGGGATGACCAGATAATTTCTACTGGTTACGTCGGCGCTCCGCGGAAAACAAAAGATAGCTTTCAACACGGAGTTTGCTTACGCGACAAACTCAACATTCCTCACGGACAACGTTATGAGCTATGTCGGAGTGTTCATGCCGAACAGAATGCCATTATCAATGCTGCCCGGGCAGGGGTAAGCTTGCTGGGTGGAGACATGTACATCTTTGGCTCTGATTTTAAAAATAAAAAACCTATCGATGCTTTCCCTTGTTTTATCTGTAAAAAAATGATTATCAACGCTGGCCTAAAACGAGTCATTTGCTCGACTGCGGATGGAGGCTTTAGAATTTTTGAAGTCGAGGAATGGGTAAAGGACTGGCGGAAAGAAGATATCATCGATGATAAACATCAGTATGGATGACCAGTTGGCTTCTTATAAAGATGTTAAGCTGAACTGGTCGAAAGTTGGTCATAAAAATACCTCCGCCTCCCGTCCACTACTCTCTGGTTTTTTTGGGGCTTGAACGAAAGTAATGCCAAACCAATTTCAACTCCTCGATACCAACCCTGATTTGGTAAAAAAAAATGGCAGTTGGGGAAAAGAAGATGGGAAGGGCGTTTCTTTTAATTTTAATCCTTCTCTAGGTTTAAAAAAAAGCATTAAGCTAGCCTTTGGTTTTCTCCTGCTTGTTCCCCTTCTCTTGCCTGGATTCTCCTTTCTTTACTCCCTTAATAAACAAACGGTGGCTGTCAATTTAAGACAATCTTATGACCCCCGCTCCTGTCTAAGCCAAGCCAAAGGGAAGTTTATCTTCTCCTATTCCTACCTTAATCGCCAAGGAACTCCAGCAATTTTTTTTCCTCTCGCCTTCGATTCTTCCAAAAAGCCCCAAAAAAACTCTAAAACGGCTGCTCTTTCCCCTTCTTACTTCTTGCCGACCACCGTTAATTTAAAATTAGAGGATCATCAAAATAATCTTAAACTGAGCAGGCAAGCGAATGAGGAAGTCCCTGACCAATCGCCGGCCCGAAAAGTTATTTTGGGCAATGAAAAGTTATTCACGAAAAAATTCTTGCTTAAACTAAAAGACCAACGGCTGGGAGTGGTGGTTAACCAAACCTCTCGTTTGCCTGATAAGACTCCTTTATGGGAAGCCATTCTAAATCACCAGCTTTCGTTAACCGCTATTTTCACTCCCGAACATGGGCTCCAGGCAAATATTGAAGGTGGGCAACCAGTTAGCAATAACTCTTGGCAGGGAATACCTATTTACAGTCTTTATGGTTCGCATTACCGGCCAACATCCTCTCAGTTGGAGCAAATAGACATCCTTATCTATGACCTCCAAGATGTGGGAACTCGCTTTTACACTTATATCACCACCTTAAAGTACATTTTAGAAGCAGCCGCAGTGGAGGGAAAAAAAGTTATCATTTGCGACCGGCCTAATCCCCTCGGGGGAGTAATCACCGAGGGGCCTCTGCTTCAACCTCCATATAAATCATTTATCGGGGCTCTTCCTGTACCTATCCGGTATGGCCTCACTTGTGGTGAGTTGGCCCTCATGATGAAAGGAGAAGGCTGGATACCGGCAGCGGTTGAGTTGGAAATTATTCCTCTTGATGGTTGGCAAAGGGATTACCTTTGGTCCGACCTGGGGCTTCCCTGGATTCCAACCTCCCCTAATATACCTGGTTTTGAAAACGCCCTTCTTTATCCCGGGTTAGGGCTTCTGGGAGGATTAAGAATAAACCAGGGCCTAGGGACAGATTTTCCTTTTCTTCGGGTGGGAGCTCCGTGGTTTAATCCTTATTTGCTTAAGAAAGAACTGGAATCAGATCCATCATCAGCCGGACTAAGCCTCCGCCCAGTAGACTATACTCCCCGGGCAATCCCGGGAAAAATTTTGACCCCACCTTTTAAAAACCGAGTTTGCCATGGTCTCCAGATTGTAGTCGAGAAACCCCAAGTTACCAAACCCGTGGCTTTCACCCTAAACTTCATCCGCGTTCTCAAGCAACACTATCCCAACAAAATTAAACCCGCCCCCCAAGGTTTAAATCGATTATTTGGGACTGATCTTTTATTGCAATACTTGAACAATCGTCTGTCTTTCTCCTCTCTAGTCTCGAAAATTGAAGAGGAGGCTAAAACATTTGATCGCCAAAGAAGAAAGTATCTCTTGTACCAATAAATATGTTTTTAGGGATAACTAATTTATTATCAATTAGTTGGCGCGGCCCGACCCCAATCTAACTGCAACAATCTAACTGCAATCTAACTGAATAATCGAGGATAGAGGTAGTAGGCTCGAAAATCGAGCCTCATCCGGCGGGACTGGTCTTGAAGAGGACGATAGGGGGAACGAAAATCATAAAGTTGGCTGGGAAAGACAACAAATGCCCGGTGCTTAATCAAGTCGTTGAGAAAAATTACGGGCAGCTCATTTTCGAGGTAAAGGATAACGTTACCTCCTCGAAGTTGACATATTTTAACCAATTCTAGGAGGAACTTGGTATCTTCATCGGTCTTAATCTGCTGAGAAGAAAGATGTAACCACGTCCCTGTGTCTGCCAAATTAACGAGTTCTTCGACCAAGGAAGCTCGATGATAGTAAACAAGCCAACTTCCTCCCCGGTGACACTCTACTCCCAAATTAACAATTAACTCTAATTCATCTTTCTCCCTCGTGGCTAAATGGAGAAATGTTCCCTGCGCTCCAAGATTGCCAAGGCTTCCTAGTATTCCTTCCGCCGCATCGGCCGTCAAAGCTCCCCGGTAAAAATAGGCAAGAATACTCCCGCCTCTTTTCGCTGACTGACCAATAAACTCCAGTTGCCGGAAATCACGCTGGGCCTCATCGGAGGAATAAATATCAGCGCCCCGCTCAGCCAACCATTCTATCTTTTCTGGGGGCAACAGGCCGGAATCAATCAAGCTAAAACGCTTTCCCTCTCGACGAGCACAGCGAGCGGCTTCTTCCAGCCAGGGAAAATCATACTGATCATCGCTTACCACGACGCGGGGAGCTTTCTTAACTTGATCAACCAGACTAAACCCTTTATCAGTTTGAAGGTGATTCCCTTCCTGAGAAGGGTTAGAGCCTGGCCCGGCTTCTAAATTGGCCTCTACCGTGGTTAATTCCTTTGCTTGGTCTGCATCCATTCTCCTTGACTCCTCTTTTTGTCCATCATGGAGAAGAACTTAAATCTTCGCATAATCGAGACCGGAAGTCAAAGAGAGTTGAACTACTGAAAGCATCTCCCTAACAAGATAAAAAACAGGATACTGGCCTTTCTTTAGTTGGTAGCCAAAGCAACAAAGTTAGCCTATTAAATAACTCTCTGAGCAAAATTGTGCTTCCCTAATTTAAACCAAAGACAATAACCAGGGCAGTTATAGTTGTGGAGAGGCTCCCATAACTGCTCTTTTAACTAACTCAAGGCCCAATTTATAGCCAGATGGAAGCATCTCCAAAACCGTAATAACTGGGGTAATAGCCATTAGCTTGAATTATAAATATTGGCTGAGCAGAAAGAAATGAAGACCGACAAAACATTTCTTCCTCATTTTTTTCTGGTGCTGGGAAAACTAGGAAAGATGGTGGCAGGCACCCTATTAGCTGGTTGTCTTGAAAATGCCCCAGGCCAAAATAAAGTGCCTGCCTTCATTTTCCCATCACAGCTTCGGAAATACCTACTAGCTAGACCTAAACCTGTTACGTAACTTTTAAAAATAGACATTGGGAACACAAAAATAGACATATCGATCCTTATCATTATCGATATCCTTCAAAGTGGTATTGCCAGATTTTCTCATTATTGTAGAGGGCCATTAATTTTCTACCAGGTTGAAAGGCTACTATAACTTTTCTTCCTGATATTTGGTTTAAATTATACGATTTTCCTTGGAACTTGATGGTCCCGTCATTATAGACAGTTCTTGGAAAGTGGAGGGAAAAGATTGTAGCTAGACCTAAACCTTGCAAATTTAATCGGTCTTCATTAGGAT
>Ga0190349_1000176_pt1 | contig 22227 bp, 21 predicted proteins | sample 48721378_MG_FD_179798 | JGI IMG/M metagenome (GOLD analysis project Ga0190349, IMG submission 179798) | Hydrothermal vent microbial mat bacterial communities from Southern Trench, Guaymas Basin, Mexico - 4872-13-7-8_MG | ecosystem: Environmental > Aquatic > Marine > Hydrothermal vents >...
CAGCCGAAAAACCCCAGGTTTGAACTCCAGAAGTACGGGGAAAACGGAGCTGGTTAAAAGGAATGGCTATTTCCACTGAATAGCCCCAATCAGTAATTTCCCCGGCCGATTTCCAGATAGCATCCCAGGAGAAATCTTCATAACCCTCCATCTCGCTAAAATTGGCATCGGCCTGAACACCGAGAGGATTAACTCTAAACTGAAAGCCCCGTCTCTCATCATTAAAAGGATCGATAAGAATAACTACATGGTCATCCTGAATTAGGGTATCTGTGGCATCTCTATCCATTAGGTGGGCTCTTATCTGAGAAGGATTAGGGTCATATCAACGGAAACCAATATAAAGAAAGTTTTTATCAAAAGTAACCAGACAATCTGTATCAACCAGAGCAGGGATGTTATCGCCCGGCATCCATTCATAGGGAAGCTTAATCAGAGTTGCTTCTGACCAGGCCTGTTCATTAAGGAAGCCATCAATCTTTATGGCAGAAGTAGCAGGTTTTATGGTGAAATGTTTGGCCTTGGAAAGCGGTTTGGTTTGTTTTTGATTAGACTGGAAAGAAAAATTTTTGGAGATTGTTTCCTCGCCCTGAAGTAATTTTTGTCCCAGACCGCTGAGACAAAAAATAATTATTGTCAAAAAAAATAATTTCTTTAAAATCTTAAGGCTAAAAGCAGCAGGCGATACTGCTTTTAAGTAATTTTTATCCATGCTATCTCGGTTTATATTTATAGAAATAGAAATTAATTAAGCCTGGAGATTAGATATGGACGCTTATTTTAAGAAATTTGCAGGTCAAAATCAATTTGTCTGTTTCCAGTATTATTAATACGGAATAAAAAGCTGTTTGGTTGCGGTATATCAAAAGATTTTTATTTTTGAAGACGAATTTGCTATGATGGAACTTGTCAAAGCAAGAACATTAAGCTTATGCTGTAAACCAGGGTAATAAGATGAAGGCTAATCAGAGATTCCGATTAATCCTTTTCCTTATTGGCAGCCAGCTCCTTTTTTTTAGCTGCCAGAGTAATTCACCTCTACCAGGGAGAATTGAAGTTTCAGGCCTTATCGAAGCCATCGAAACAGAGGTTCGTTCCCAGGTACAAGGCCAAATTAAAGAAATTTTGGTCAAAGAAGGTCAGCAGATTAAAAAAGGTGACTTCCTTTGTCTGATTGATGATCAGAAATTAGAACTAAAACTCAAACAGATCGAGGCTGCTCTTCAAGGAGCTGAATACAAGCTAAGACTTTTTAAAAAAGGAACCAAGCAGGAAATAATCGCTATGGCTCGGAACAAATTAGAAATAGCCAAGAAGGAGCTGGCTTTAGCCCAAAAAAATCAAGAACGTACCAGCAGGCTGTTCGAACAAGGAGCCGTTTCAGAAGTCCAGAAAGAAGAGGCTGATTTAAAATTAAAAGCCGCCCGGGAGAAATACCAAAATGCAACTGAAAATTATCAGTTAGCCTTGCGGGGACGAGAAAAGGAAGAAATTGAAATGGTGGATGCTGAAATAAACAACCTCAAGGCCCAAGAGCAACTCATCATGAGGCAAATTGAAGACACCAAGGTCAAGGCTCCTTCCAGCGGATTCCTGGAAGTAAGACATGTAGAGGTCGGGGAGCTGGCTATTCCAGGCAGCCTTCTTTTTACCCTCATAGATTTGGACAGAACTTATGTTAAGGCTTATATCCCTGAAAAATATATAGGCCAAATAATTATGGGAAATACAGTCGAAGTCAGCTGCGATTCTTATCCAGATAAAATCTTCAAAGGAAAAGTGGATTATATTGCTGATGAGGCTGAATTTGCTCCTAAAAATATTCAGACTAAAGAGGAACGTCTAAAACTTGTCTTTATGATTAAATCTTATCTTGATAATAAACAAAGGTTGCTCAAACCTGGCATGCCGGTGGATGTAATAATCTGGCTTAGAAATAAAAAATAAGTCCTGAGCGCAGGCGGAACCAGTTAATGCCAGGGATTCATCAAATACCCAATGACAAATAATGTTTATGCCTTCCAAATAAAAAATCTGACCAAAAAATTTAACGGTATAACCGCTATAGCCGGCATCACCTTAAACATAGAAAAAGGAGAAATCATAGGCATTATTGGCCCCGATGGAGCCGGTAAAACAACTCTCCTTCGCCTTCTTTGCGGTCTCTATCAGCCCGCCTCCGGCTCTATTCTATTAGAAGGTATTGAGATCTCCAAAAAACCTCAGAAAGCCAAAGAAAAATTAGGCTACATGCCTCAACAATTCAGCCTCTACGGAGATTTGACCGTGGCTGAGAATCTAAAATTCTTTGCTGATCTCTACGGTCTCCCCCAGCAAAAATTCAAGGCTAAAAAAGAGGAACTTCTGAATTTTTCCGGATTAGCACCTTTCGTCAATCGCTTGGCCAGGAATCTATCAGGAGGAATGCAGAAAAAACTGGCCCTGGCTTGTAATCTGTTTCACACTCCCCGGATTCTCCTCCTTGATGAACCAACAACAGGAGTGGATCCCATCTCCAGACAGGAACTCTGGCAGCTTCTTGTCTATCTTAATTGCCAAGGAGTAACTATTATTATCACTACTCCCTATATGGATGAATCTTATAAATGCCACAAAGTAGGGCTAATCTATGAAGGACGGATTTTACGGTTTAAGCCCCCTCAAAAACTGATCGAAGAGACAAAAGATGAAATACTAGAGCTCAGAATCCAGGATATTCGACTCAGAAAAGTTCTAAAAGAAATCCCTGGGTTAAAAAATATCTACGCCCTGGGTGAGAGCTTCCATCTGATCTTTGAGGCTGGAGCAGAAGGCGAAAAAACTACTGAAGCTTATCTAAAAAAGAAAAACATTCAGATTAAAAGTTTAAAGAGAATAAAACCTTCTTTTGAAGACGTCTTCTTTTCTTTGGTAGAAAAAGAAAGAAGGGAGACTGTTCCCCCTCTTTAAAGAAAAATGCTGGCTATTGAAGTTAAAAATCTTACAAAAAAATTTGGGGATTTTACGGCTGTTGACCATGTCAGTTTTACTATAGAAAAAGGAGAAATTTTTGGTTTTCTTGGGCCTAATGGAGCAGGAAAATCAACCACCATCCGCATGCTGTGCGCCATCCTTAGACCTACATCTGGTAGCGGCTGGGTAGGGGGCTACAACCTAGTGACTCAGCCAGAAGAGATAAAAAAGATAATTGGCTACATGTCTCAGAAATTTACTCTTTATCAAGATTTGACCGTAGAGGAAAACATAGATTTTTACGGAGGGATCCACCGCCTCCCCTTAGCCGTTAAAAAAGAGCGCAAAAAGTGGGTGCTGGCCATGGCCGGCCTCCAAGGAAGAGAGCACTCCTTAACCAGAAATCTCTCCGGAGGGTGGAAGCAACGTCTCGCCCTGGGCTGCGCTATTCTCCACCAACCCCAAATACTCTTCCTGGATGAACCGACTTCTAGTGTTGATCCTCATTCCCGCCGTGATTTTTGGCATTTAATAAACCACCTTTCCGAAGATGGAACAACCATCTTTGTTACTTCTCATTACATGGATGAAGTTGAGCGCTGCCACCGCTTGGCCATTATTCACTCAGGAAAAATAATTGCCTGTGGCCCACCTCCAGCCCTTAAACAAGAATACGTCCATCGCCAAGAAGCCACTTTAGAAGAAGTTTTTATGGCTGCTATCGAGAGGTCTGCCCGACAATGAAAAAAAGAATTTTAACCCTGACGAAAAAAGAAGTGCTACATATCATTAGGGACCCCCGCAGTCTTTATTTGGCTCTGATTTTACCTGTTGTTCTTCTTATTCTTTTCGGTTTCGCTATAACTTTTGACATTCATCACCTGCCTATCGGAATCGTTGATCAGGACAGAACTCCTCTTAGCCGCGACTTAATCTCCAGCTTAAGGGCCAGCGATTATTTCAGTATCCGTTTTATCAGGCATAATTATGCCCAACTTGAACCTCTACTGGAAGAAGGAAAAGTTAAGTTAATCCTAGCTTTCCCTCCACATTTTTCGCGTCGCCTGGCTCAAGGCGAAAAACCTGCTCTTCAGCTTCTAATTGATGGCAGCGACAATAACACGGCTCAAGTGGCCATTGGCTATTTATCAAGATTAATCCAAACCTTCTCCATAAAAAAGCTGAAAGAAAACCTAAAAGAGAAATCTCCTCTGGCCGCAGAATTAATTCCTCCCATTCTCCCTCAGCCAAGAATTTGGTATAACCCGGAATTAAAAAGTGCTAACTTCATCATCCCCGGTTTAATTGCGGTAGTCATGATGGTTTTAACTACTCTGCTTACCTCTCTGACTATTGCCCGGGAATGGGAAACCGGGACCATGGAACAATTGATTATCACCCCTGCTAAAGCTCCAGAAATTATCATTGGTAAAGTTGCACCTTACATCTTCCTTGGCTATCTCCAAATCACATTGGTCATTTTAGTAGGAACTATTCTTTTCAGTGTTCCTCTTAAGGGCAGCTTAATCCTTCTTTTCTTTGCTTCAGGCATCTTCCTTGTCTGCGGCTTGGGAATAGGACTTCTGGTCTCCACCGTCTCCAGATCTCAGCAACTGGCTTTCATGTTTTCCATTATCTTTACCCTGCTTCCTTCTTTTCTTCTTTCTGGCTTTATTTTTCCAGTTTCCAGCATGCCTTCTCTTATTCAATACGTAACCTGGCTGGTGCCCGCTAAATATTTTCTGGTCATTCTCAGGGGGATTTTTCTCAAAGGAAACGGAATAGCTATTCTTTGGCCTCAACTCCTAATTCTGGCACTTTTTGCTTTATTCTTCCTCCTGGCTGCTACTAAAAGACTTAAGTTAACCCTGGAGTAAAAATGTTAAGAGTTATTGCTCATCTGGCTCGCAAAGAATTCATCCAGACCTTTCGTGACAAAAGAATGCTCTTTCCCATTTTCGCCGCCCCGATTATCCAGCTCATCCTTTTTGGATACGCTGTAACTATAGATATTAAACATACTCCAATAGCTGTCCTCGATTTTGATCGAACCCCTGTTAGCAGAAACTTCATCTCTTCTTTCAGCCAAACAGATCTTTTTGATCTCGAATTTCAGCCAGAAACATATAAAATCATGGATAAATTGCTTCAAAGAGGAAAAATTCAGGCAGCCCTGGTTATTCCAGCTAAGTTTGAAAAAAATTTAAAAAACAATAGCCAGAGCTCTCTTCAAATTATTTTGGATGGGACAGATGCCAATTCAACAACCATCATTCTTAATTACCTTTCTCAAATCACAGCCAAATACTCAGAAAATATTCTCAGGAATTTAAAAAATAGCCACATCGCTGGCTTAGTCGAGCTTCGTCCGCGCATCTGGTTCAATCCTGAGTTAAAAAGCTCTATCTACATGGTCCCCGGTGTTATCTGTCTGATATTGCTTATAACCACCCTGCTTTTAACTTCTATGGCTATCACTAAAGAAAGGGAGTCGGGGACTATTGAACAGCTAATTGTCTCTCCCATAAAACCATGGGAACTTATCCTCGGCAAAACAATTCCTTTTGTCCTTATCGGCCTGGCTGATGTTACACTCATCATTATGGCTGGAAAATTGATTTTTAATCTTCCTATAAGAGGAAGTCTGTTATTTCTGGGGGGTGTTTCCCTTTTATTCATTATGACCACCCTGAGTTTGGGAATTTTCATCTCTACTGTATCCCGCACCCAGCAACAGGCAATGATGAGTTCTTTCTTCTTTGTTTTTCCAGCCATGCTTCTTTCTGGAATTTTCTCCCCGATCGAAAGTATGCCTCAAAGCATTCAATATATTACTCTTTTGAATCCTTTGAGATATTTTAGTCAGGCGGTCAGGGGCATTCTTCTTAAAGGCAATGATATTTCCAGTCTCTGGCCACAGGTGCTGGCTCTATTTGCTTTCGGTCTGGCAGCCCTCTTCTTCAGTTCACTTCGTTTTAAAAAACGCTTAGAATAAATTACCTGTTAATAATTTTATTTTTTTGCTTTGTCCTTCTCTCCACTTTAGGACAAATTCTATTTTTTAGAGGTGAACTGATCTCATCTTTTTGGATGAAAATGAAAACTAAAAATCACCCCTTTAAATCCCCTTTTCTGAGGATAGATTTTTAATATTGAATTAATTAATAATTAAATAAAACAAAAAGACAAATTAGGGAAATGCTGAGGAAAAAAGAAATACTACAAAGTTCTCAGTCTACAATTACTCAAAAGGACAAATTTAGACCTCTAATAATTCAGGTTGAAAAAGAAAATAAACAAAACAATAAGATAATATTAAATCGAGAAGAAGCTTACCAGATGATAGAGAGAATAAGAAACGAGGTTAAGTATCACCTCAACCGTTCCCATCATTTCAAAACGAAAATGAAGAATATATTAGAATTATTAAAGGAAGAATTGATAACAATAAAAGAATTGAATCGGTTAGTGGTCAGCCTTCAGAGAAGCTTAAATTTAAAGAAATCTTCTGAAAAGAAAATAAATAAAAGCAATCAAAAAAAAGAAAAAAATCTATCCAAAAATGAAAACCAGAAAAAAGAGCAAATTCTGGATTTGGACAGAGAATTAGAAATGATTAAAATAATAAGCCAACTCTTGGAAACAAAAAATAACTCAAATACCAAAGAGGAAGCTCAGCAAATAAAACTAAATTTTTTAACCAAAAAAAATAATTACAAATCAAATATTTCCCAATCTAACCATTCGCCAAAAATCTTGATTATTGAAGACGATCCAATCGTTATCAAACTAATTGGATATTTTCTAATAAAAGAGAACTATTCAGTCAGCTTTGGCTTCAATGGTGAAGAAGGTTTAGTAAAAGCTATAAAAGAAAAACCTGATCTTATTCTCTTAGACATAATGATGCCTGTTATGGATGGCTTTCAACTTCTGGAAATATTAAAAACTGATAAAGAGTTAGCTAATATCCCAATTATCATCCTGAGCTCGCTCTCCCAGGATGCAGATATCCTTCGGGCATTAAAAAAGGGTGCCTCTGATTATCTTACCAAGCCTCTTTCTCCCCAGATTCTTTTGGCCAAAATTAAAAAATACCTGCCTTCCGACCAATGAATATCCTAATAATAATTACCCTCTTTGGAGTTATTTTCCTAATGTCCTTTTCCCTCTGCCTCGTTTTATTTATATTTTTGAGAAGAATTATTGTCAACCGCAACCAAAAAATTTTTCAAAAAAAATACAACCAAATTGAAATGGATATCCTTAAGGCCATTTCTTCTTCAGATGTCATGGCTTGCCATAAAATTGCTAAAAAATATAGATTTCAATCTAATGTTTTGATTAAAGTATTAACGGATTATTTAGATATCATAAAGGGTAGAGAAAAAGAAAAATTAAAAACAATCTTTAATCATGTTCTAAAAGAGAAATGCCTAAAACAATTGAACTCTGCCTGGACAGCTAAAAAATTAAAAGTATTACGACTTTTTGTTATTTTTTCTGATCCTTCAGATATTAAAACAGTCATCAAATTCTTACATGATAAGCCTGTCCTGAGGCTGACCGTCATCAATGCTCTCTCTAGAATCCAGGAGCCAGAAACTGCCTCTTACATACTTCAAGCTTTCGAAGAGGACCCTCATCCCAATCTCTTAGGTTATATGCACAGCCTATATGTACTCGGAAATATAATAGTAAATCCTTTAAAAGAATATCTAAAAAAGCCGCTTCCTGCAGAAAAACTGGGGATGCTGATCGAATTAGTTGGAGCCATTCCTATTCGTTCTCTTTATTCGGATATCATTGTTTTTTCTGAACATCCTGATAAGGAAATCAGGATAAGAGTAGCCAGGGCTCTAGGAAATATGCAGATTCCAGATTCGATTGAAATTTTAAAAAAATTAGCCAATGACAGCTCCTGGATAGTCAATGCCCAAGCCCTAAAAAGCCTAGGAAAAATGAAGAGCTTAGATGCAGTGAAGATAATAACCAGAGGACTTTTTTCTCCTTTCTGGAATGTACGCTATAATGCAGGCTATGGTTTGGCCAACCTGGGAGTTGAAGGAATAAAACAATTAAAGCGGGTAGCCAAACAAAAAAAAGACCGCTATGCAGCTGACATGGCCTCGATGGTTTTAGGCAATATCATTTATTAAGAAGGCTAAGAAAATGGATCATTTCCTAAGTACTGCCATAAATATAATATGTTATGCTATTTTAGGCTATTTTTTTCTTATCAATACACTTTATGCTCTATTCATGATCCTTTCTTTCTTCGGAATATTCCATTATCGCCATATATCTTTTTTTGTTAGAGTTAAAGAAATTTTCCATCTTCCTTTAATTAAACCTATTTCGATCATAGTCCCTACCTATAATGAAGAACAGACAATAATTGAAAGCGTTCAATCCCTCCTTAGCTTAGAGTATCCACTTTATGAAGTCATAGTTGTCAATGATGGTTCTACCGACTTAACTCTCGAAAAATTAATTTTGACTTTTCACTTAAAAAAAACTAACTTTGTCTTCCGCAAATCTTTAGAAACAAAACCAATCAAGGCCATATACACTTCAACTTTAAATCATAAATTAATTGTTGTAGATAAAATTAGAGGGCAGAAAGCAGACGCTTTAAATGCCGGGCTAAACATTGCACGTTATCCCCTTTTCTGCGCCATAGATAGTGATTCAATTCTGGAAAAAGATGCTCTCTTAAAGATAGTGCGTCCTTTTATTGAAGACCCAGAAAAAGCAGTCGCCGCCGGAGGCATTATCCGTTTAAGCAATGGCTGTCTGATAAAAAGAGGGCAAGTTGTAAAAGTGGGGATGCCTCGAAACATCTTAGCCCGTTTTCAAATCATTGAGTATCTTAGAGCATTCCTTGGAGGAAGAATTGCTCTTTCCATTCTCCAGAGCATATTAATCATTTCTGGTGCTTTTGGTGTTTTCCGCAAAGATACTACCCTTGAATGCGGCGGCTACCGAACAGAGACTATCGGGGAGGATATGGACTTAATTATCAGGATGAAAAAATATCTTCATCAGAAAAAAAAGCCACATCGAGTATATTTCATTCCTGATCCTATCTGCTGGACTGCAGCCCCAGAAACTTTGAAATCCCTGGCCAATCAGAGAAAAAGGTGGCACATAGGGCTTATAGAAAGCCTAACTCACAATTTCAAGATGCTTTTCAATCCTCGCTATGGAGTAACAGGCTTATTTGCTATGCCCTTCTATCTTATTTTCGAAATGTTAGGACCTCTCATAGAATTTTTTGGCTATATAATTTTTCTCATCTTTATAGTCTTAGGAAGGATAAATTATCCTTACACCGTGCTGTTCTTCCTTCTGGCTGTTATTTATGGGACCCTCATTTCTTTGCTGTCGATTTTACTCGAAGAATATTCACCTCACCGCTTTTCCCGTCTCTCGGACATTTTGACTCTCTCTCTATTTGCCTTTTTAGAAAATATTTTATACCGACAATTTTTGACTGCAGTCCGATTTAAAGCTTTCTTTGATTTCCTCCTCGGCAAAAAAGAATGGGGGGAAATGGAAAAAAAAGGATTTTCTGTAAAGGCAGCAAAAACATGAAAAGATACATCATATTCATCCTTATTACTCTTTTTCTTGTTACCGTTTCCTGGCTAAATACCTTTGCTGACGATTTGGATAACAAAGAAAAAGCTCTCACTGCTCTTAAAACAAAAAATTATTCAAAAGCTATTGATATCTGTCTTCAACAGTTGAGAGAAAATCCTCAAGAGTACGATTTCAATCTTATTCTTTCCAAGGCTTATGCTTTTTCCAGGCAGTGGGAAAAATCTCTGATAATTTTAAACAGAATGCTAAAGCTCTATCCCGATAATACAGAGGTTCTTTTAGCTCAAGCAAGAATTTATGTCTGGAAAAAGAACTATGAACAGGCCGGATCTAAGTACACACAGGTTCTAGCCTTAGAACCTCAAAATATTGAGGCTTTAAAAGGAGCAGCTGAAGTTGCCTTTTGGAAGAAAGACTTCAGCCGGGCTATTGTCCTTTATCAACAGATATTACAGAGTAACTCCAACCATCCTGATGTATATTACCGATTAGGTCTCATTTGGGAAAGCAGAGGAGATTACTTACAGGCAAGAAAATATTTTAAAAAAGCTGCCCACCTTGATCCAGAAAATAAAATATATGAACATGCTCTAAAAAGGACTAACCTTGTTCGGAAAGAGACTATAGCCCTGTGGTATCAATATAGACTCGAAAGCTTCAGCGACCATAGGGATAATTATCTAAATCATCGATTTACTTTAAGATTTAAAGCGCCATCCAATCTGGCCACAATATTCCTAAGCTACGATAAAACTAAAAGATTTAATAAATGGGATACCCAATATGAAATTGAGCTTTATCCTCGTCTCTGGAGAAAAGCCTACGCTTTTTTAAACTTCAGCTATTCTCATAATGCGATTTATTATCCTCAAACATCCTATTTAGGCGAAGTCTATCAATCACTGCTATCTGTCGCTGAAATCTCAGCAGGATACAGAAGGATGAATTTTAAATCAAAGTCAGTTTCTATTTATCTCGGTTCTCTCGGATATTATTTTGGAAAATATTATTCTTATCTGAGATTGTATTATGTTCCTGAGGAAAAAGGGAAATCCCTATCCTGGCTGGCCAATCTCAGAAGATATTTCTCAGATGGAAGCTATTTCTTTATCGGTTATGGACAGGGATCAAAGCCTTTTGAAATCATAACTCTTGAAGATGCCTTGATAACTCAAAGCAGAGTATTTCTGACTGGATTTGACTATTACTTTCTCCGAAAGATAAAGCTTCAATTCTACTTTTCCCACAGAAGAGAAAATAATGGTCTTAAGAGAAATGTTTTTTTTGCAATTGTAGGCTACAGATGGTAAATGCAATGGAGAAAGCTATCTTTCAACTTACGGAGTCTACCCCGCTTCTCCGAAATAATTTTATTTAAAAAGGCATGCCTTATCAAAATGAGGGCAGACAAGCCTGCTGCCAATCTTTTTCAAAATCTCAAGAGAAGCTTTATAAATATATATTTTGATGGGAAAAGCCTGCTCGCTACCAGGCGGAAGTTCCAATCCCCAGGAATGACATTCCATCTCACCGAAGGCCAAGGGAGCTTCTTCCAGATGGCTGTAAATCTGGATGCAGTCTCCGTTTGTCTGTTGTTCAGTCCTGGGCCTATCCACATAAGGAGCCTCAGGTTTAACGGGGAAGGTCATTATTATCATAAAAAAATCATTGTCTTTGGCCCTGGCTAAATAACTGATAATTCCTTTAACTGATTGGGGCCTGAGGCCAACTTTATAGCGGCGACTTCCCTCTACATAGAAGGAAAAAGAATCAGGGTTAGCTTTTACATACTCATCTGGAATAGGCTCAAAATAGTTACCCCGCCAGGCTTCTCTGACAACTTCCTCAACAGGAACGATCATCGTCCCTCTAGGAGGTACCTGAATCAAAGACCACAAAGCCAGTATTTTATCCAGTTTTTTCTGAGAATTATTCTTGAGCTTATGAACAAAATCTATCCCCAAAAACTGATATTTTAAGGATTTAAATTGAGGCTCCTCCAGAAGAGGACCCTGACCGAGTTTCATTTCTCTGGTTAAGGTTAAATAATAATTTTCCTGGCCATCATTGGAAGTTACCTGAAAAGTATTGGCCAGGCTTAGATATTCATTATTTTTAAAATCTAAAACTTTATAATGGCCGGGGTCCAGCATGGAAAAATCACGGTTGCCCTTCCAATCAGGGCGTAAAATAAAACCTTTGGCTCCGCCTTCAGGAGAAATCCAGGAGCGCTGCCCACCCTGACCCCTTAGAATGTCAGGATGTGTCCAGAATACATTTTCTCCGCCTAGGTCTACAGCTAAAATCCGCCCTCCAAATTTGGGCACAACCAGGAATTTGTTGTTCTGGGTATTAGAAAAAAGATAATAATCAATTTTTTGATCTTTAAGCACTTTGACAATACTTCCAATATCTGGAGAAGTCACTGCTTGACTTTTTGCAAAAAGGTTAGAAACGCAAGCGCTGGCTATTATGGCCAGAAAAATCCAAAATATTTGTTTCATCCTCTTCTCCTTTTTTATTTTTAAATTTCAAAGTTAACTGCGGCCGCTTAGAGCGGTCAATACCTTCACCTACATTGATGGCCTCAAAAAGACTCCATCCTTGGCCATCTGGTTCTTTCTTCTTGTTCAGCCTTAATTACCCAGATTATAAACAAATTAACTCTGGGCTTTAGTCATTCTTTCCGGAAAAAACTTGACTTTAAATCTTACTTACTGCAAAAGGAGAAATGTTTTTTCAAGATTGAAAAATTTTGATTGTTTCTTCTTTAAATAAAATAATAATAGAGTAAATTCCCAGAGCTGTGCCAAAAGGAAAGCTTAAAAGGTTAAAAAAAGAGACAACCAGAGTTAAAATCCTGGCCCATTCCAGTCTCTTCAAAAGCCCGACTCCTGCTATTATTTCTGGGGCGGAAAGAACTACAAGAAAAATTCCAACTCCGAATCCTATGGCTCTAAGAATAATTGGGGCTTCATATCCCATGTTAGGGATAAAAGAGATTCCAAAAAGAAGGCCAAAAACAAGAAAGCCAGCCATGACTCCCAGAGCTCCCATAGCTATCCAAAGAGCTCCAATAATATCGATATGTCTTTCCATTATTTTCCTCCCTTTAATTAATCTTCATATATGACTGCTGTGCCGCTGGCACTGACCATAAGCATCCCCCAGTCAGCCCTTTTATTTCCTGTAGGGCTCGTTCTCCGAACGAGCCGTCAACCCAGGGCGACAAATAATGGGCCTCAATTGAACAGCGGCCTAAGGAAACCATTGATCTCTATAAAGTTCAAAAAACTAATTCTCCCCTTCTCAGACAAAAATAAATTTTAGAATAAAATAGATAGCTATGGAAAAAAGACCGGCTGCTGGTAGAGAAATAATCCAGGCTGAAAAAATTCTTTTGATGACATCGATGTTGATAGCCGAAATACCTCTGGCCAGACCAACTCCGATTATATTACCTACAGCCACGTGGGTGGTAGAGACAGGCATACCCAGCCTTGAACAGATAAGAACGGTGGTGGCTGTACCAAATTCAGCTGAAAAACCCCGGGTAGGAGTAATGGAAGTAATCTTTTTTCCTACTGTCTCCATTACCCGGTGACCCCAAAAATAAATGCCTATGGCCAGGCCAGCTCCGCCGATAAGTAATAGCCAAATTGGTACCTCCACTTGCATTTTTACCTGATGGGTATGAATAATGGCCACAATAGCAGCCACTGGTCCCACGGCATTTGCCACATCGTTGGCTCCATGAGAAAAGGCCTGGTAGCTCGCTGAAAGAACCTGGAGAGGGTTGGCCATCCTCTCTACCTGATAATAAGGATCCATATCTTTTTCTTTATATCTCCGCAGAAAAATAAAGCCAACTAGATAACCCAAAAAACCTATCAATAAGGAAACTAACAAGGCCTGGAAGAGAGGAAGATCTAAATGTAGGTTTTTCAGTCCTTTATAGATGATAGCCAGCGACAGCATAAAAGCTACCAGGCCAGTAAAAAAGGGACCAATCTTTTTCGTCTGAGCAATCGGCTGAGACGAACTCAAAATAGATTTCTTAATAATGGTGAAAATAATGAAAGCCACCAGACAGCCGAAAAGCGGAGAGATAATCCAGCTCAAGACAACATAGATCACAACTTTCCATTTAATTCCAGCCAAACCAACGCTAACCAGTCCAAAGCCTAAAACCCCCCCCACTATAGAATGGGTAGTAGAGACAGGCAACTTTAAAAAAGTGGCCATATTCACCCAGAGAGCAGAACCGAGCACAGCCGCTAGCATGCCAAACAAAAAAAGGTTGGGTTTATCACTGAACTGAAGGGGATTAACTAATCCTTTACGGATGGTATTTACCACATGAGAGCCGACGAAAACCGCTCCTAAAACATTGCAAACAGAGGCGACAAAGACTGCTTTTCTTATGGTCAAAGCACCCGAAGCAACCGAAGTAGCCATGGAGTTAGCCACATCGTTAGCCCCAATATTGATAGCACTATAAAGACCTATAACAATAGCAATGATCAGAATAATAAAACTAGCATCCATCTCGTCTCTTTTTTCTTAATTCCATTTTTCACAATAATATTTTCCGTAGAGACTAAGCTAATCTAAACCTACCTCTCGCTCAAAATGAAACCATCTTATCAGCAAAACAATAAGCTTATCTTTTCCCTGGTTACAGTCCAGGGACTAATATGCTCAGCTTAGTCTTCTGCTTCGTGCCTTAGCAAAAATATAAAACCAAATGACTCTTCAGACTGCATCAGGTATTGTGGAGCATCATCCTCATCCGGTCGACTGCATTCTCAGCATGGTTGGCCAGGGCGCCCAGTTCTCTGAAAATGTGCATCCACATCATGATTGACACCGGGTCCAGTTTGTCTTCTATGGAGAAAATTTTTTTGGCTGCCTTCATCTGAGCTTTATCCGCTTCAAATTCATAGAGTTTAACCTCCTCAATTAATTCCATAACCTTTTGGGCCTCAACGCCTCCAAAAGAGGTCTCTGCTAAAACTTTAATCTCGCTGGAAACGTTCATGGCAGCTTCATAAGTTCTTATAACTTTATCCACAAACTTGTTCAGCACTTCCTTCATTTCTTCAGGAATGGGCATCTTCCTGAGGATAATCAATGCGGCTAAATCCTCGGCGGAATCAGCAATGTTATCCTGTTCTTTAAGAAAACTAAGGATGTCTCCTCTGGCCACGGGCAGGAACATACTTTTGGGCAAACTGTTTCTAATTTCTTTCTTGACCAAGTCAGCCTCATGCTCTGCTCTAAAAATCTGCTTAGCAATAGTTTTTGCTTCTTCAGCCTCACCTTCAATAAAATATTCTATCAGAGGCTTAACTAAATCTACGCATTCTTTAACTTTGAGCATATGCTGATAAAGAGGCTCAAAAGGAGATTTACCAAAAAGTTTGCTTATAATGCTCATTTTCTTACCTCAAATTATTTGAATAGGCTGGAAATCAAATTATGCTCCATTGTAAACAACCTAAGCTCAGAAATCAATAGATTACTCACCTCTGGAGTTCCCCCAAAAATTTAATAATTTGTTCTCGCAATTTGGAAGCGATTCTGGCATAATTCAGGTGGGCCCTCCTCAAGACGAAGTTCTTTATGCAAGCTTTCAAGCTTGGCATTAAGAGGCCCCATCTTACTTCATTTGGATTTTTTGCTTTTATTTCTTTCGCTAAGAATTTCATGAATCTTTGCTTCCATCTCTTGATAGTGGGTTCCCTGCCAGTAAACACGGCCGCACTGGGGGCAAATAGCAAAAGATTGGGCATGTTCATAAATAAATGGAGCTACCAGATTTTTAGCACTCTGGCGAGACAACGACTTAAGCTCAACATTACATTCAAGGCAGCGAGAATTGGGCTTTACTTTATCCCATAAATCAAAAGCATCTAAAACCTGCTGGAGCTGCTCCTGCCAATTTTCACTGGAAATAAAGAGATGCTTCATCTGGCCAGATTTTTCGATGAGGCCTGTATCTCTGGTTAAAATAATTCTCGCTTCCTGGGCAGCCAATTTTAGGAAATTCTCGTCTTCGATTTTACTGAAATAAAGAGTATCAAAGCCCAAAATCTTAAGCCATTTGGCCAGTTTACCCAGCATGCAATCAACAATAAATTTCATGGCTAACGGCTTCTATTGAAGATTTAATCCTTTTAGAGGCCGAGAATAATCACGCTTAATCCGGAAATAAAAATCATGGCTCCAGCTAAGGCATGGGCATATCTTTCCAGGCGCCCAAGTGAAACAAAACTTAGCCCAAAGGAACCAATCCCAATAATTACCAGCATGGTCAGGATTGTGACCAAACCAAAAGCTGTGGTCACTAATATTACCCCAGAAAGGCTGTGCTTCATTCCTGGATACATAACCAAGGGAATTAAAGGCTCACAGGGACCAAAAATAAAAATAATGAATAATACCCAGGGAGTAATATTTGTCTTTTTCTTCCCTTCAATATGGATATGAACATGTTCGGCTTGATGAGTATGAGGATGATCATGCTGGTGGCCATCAAGGTGAAAATGAGGATGACGGTGGGATTTATTTTTTATGGCCAGGTGAACTCCCCAGACAAAATATGCCAGGCCAAAGCCAATAAGGAGCCAAGCAGCCAATCCACCCCGAAATGATTCGAAAGTCTGAAGCCGGGAAAGAGCAATTCCCAAAGCGATGCCTAAAAACCCCAGGAGCACAGAACTCAGAATATGCCCAAGTCCACAAAAAAAGGAAATAATAAGAGTTTTTGGAAGCGGCCATTTCCTGGCTCGGCTGATAACGATAAAAGGCAGGTAGTGATCAGGTCCAAGGACGGTATGGACAAAACCAATAGCCGCAGCCGTTCCAGCTAAAACCAAAATTTCCTGGCTGAGCATTTTTATTTCAGCCTAAACTATGCCTAAACCTGGAGAAAAAGTCAATTTAGCGCGTTAGTTTGTAGGTAAATTTTTCTATTGACATTCAACAATAAAGAAATTCATATTCATATGCTAATTCTATTTTTCGTTAATAATCGATTACTTTTAAGACAAAGAGATTAAATAAATTTTCAGCATAATATTTCTCCAAACCTAATTAATTCTTGACAAATATATGCTAAATGCATACAATTGTATGCAAATAGCATATATCTATTGGCCAAAATGGCGTTAATCACTAAAAACAAGGCGGAATTATTAAAATTATTTTTTACCAATCCTGATCGCTCTTTTTACATGCAAGAAGTGGGCAAAATTATAGGGAAAAAACCAGGCACATTTCAACGTACTCTTAACAATATGGCTAAAGAAGGAATACTCACCAGTGAATATAGAGGTAACGCTCGATACTTTAAAGCCAATAAAAACTATCCACTTTTTAAAGAATTAAAAAGCATCGTATTTAAGACAATAGGTGTCAGTGGTAGTTTAAAAGAAGTATTGGAAAAAATGGGGAATATAAAATTTGCCTTCATTTATGGCTCCTATGCTAAATCGAAGGAAACGTATCTTTCTGATATTGACCTTCTAATTATAGGTAATCCAAATGAAGATGAATTAATAAAAGAATTGGACAGGTTAGAAAAAAAGCTGCAGCGCGAGATAAATTATAAACTCTACAGCATAATAGAATTCAAAAAAGAGGTTGCAAAAAAAGAACCCTTTATTTTGTATATATTGAGAAATAAAAAAGTCATGCTTATTGGAAACGAAAATGGACTACAAAAGATTTCTAAAAAATAATCTTATAAAAAGACAAGAGCCTGACTTTAACCAAATAACAAACCAGTTAAAGCGTTCTTTAAAAGATTTAAAAACAGCAGAAGCTAATCTTGAAATTGATCCAACATGGTCATTCACAATTGCATACCAAGCAATGATCAGAGCTGGTAGAGCTCTTATGTACTCAAAAGGATTTCTGCCTACAACCAAATATTCTCACAAAACCATCGTTGAATTTACGAGATTAACACTCGGCCACGAATATCATAATCTTATCAGTAGATTCAACAGAATGAGAAGACAGAGACATAATTTTATTTATGAGACCAAAAATCATATCTCTCCTCATGAAGTAAAACACTCCATAGAAGCTGCCAAAAATTTGATTGATAAAATTATTGATTTTGTGGAAAAAGAAAATCCACAGATGGACTTATTCTAAGATAAAGATGTAGCTATAAACAGAAAATTTCTTCGTTTTAGAAGATTATTAAAAGTATGGCTTTAAATTGCTCGAATCAAAGGGTGGTGGACGGTAGGGGATTTGAACCCCCGACCTCAGCGTTGCGAACGCCGCGCTCTCCCACTGAGCTAACCGCCCATCTAAAAGGAAAATCATTATAACGAAACAGAGTGAACTTGTCACTTTTATAGAGTCGCGTAATGGCTGCAAGAAGAGGTCACACCAAATTTGGAAATAATTTTAAATTCGAATTATCTCCATAACTTTCCTTTCTTAATAGTATTATAGGCCATTAATAAAAAAAGAAAGACCTTATAAGAGGAAAAATTCAATATTGTGGTAGAATAGTTAAGCTTAAATTTTGCTTTTATATTTTTAGAAAGGAGGTTTAAAGTATGAATTCTGAACAAGTTGCTAAAAAAATAGAACTAGCAAGGTATAATACGCGGGAAGTCGAACCAGGATCAAAAGAAAAATTGCTAGATCGTATAGCTTGGGATGCCTTTTATAATGATAGAGTGTATGAAGGCTGCAGCCGGAGTGTTTTAAAGTCTCTTCAAAATCATCTTCATATAGAGGATAAAGGGGCTATTAAAGCCAGCACTGCTCTTGCGGGTGGAATTGCTCGCATGGGTGAAACTTGTGGTGCACTGATAGGAGGCATAATGGCTATTGGTTTAGTATTCGGAAGCGAAGCTCTTGAGAATGTACAAGCCTATAGAGCTACGATGGAAGCTTCATATGAAATGTATAATAGATTTAAGAAAGAGGCAGGAAGTACTATTTGCTTTGATATTCAGAAAAAGTTGATGGGAAGAACTTTTGATTTCAAGAAAGATGAAGATGCAGAGGAATGGTATAAAGCTGGTGGGTTAGAAAAATGTCCAATGATTTGTGCAATTGCAGCAAGAATTGCTGCAGATATAATACTTACCCTAAAAGCATAATAATCACATTTCTTATCAGGAATAAAATCATCCTAAATCCAAAGTGTTTTTATGGTTTTTCTGAAATTTTGCTTAATGAATTACCATAGTAGCTGGTCAATTTATTTTTTGGAAGGTGTATTTCCAGCTAAAAATTGCTCTTTGTCGTTTCTCTCCTTTTTCTAGTCATTGACGTCACCTTTTTTCATATGATATGTTTATTCCAGGACGTCAGTGGGTCCGAATTGAAGGAAATTGGCGAGGGCTTTGAAGCATGAAGCGTCCTGGCAGACTCTCTATATTGCCATCAAAAATCAAGCCAACTATCTCAGCCTTTTTGTTAATGACAGGGGAACCGGAGTTGCCTCCGATAATGTCACAGATGCTGATAAAATTCACAGGGGTGGATAGGTCCAGCTTATTTTTGCGCTCCCAGAAGCCGTGCGGCAGAGCAAACTCACCCTTATTTCCAAAACTCTGAGCTCGGTCAAAGACTCCGTACAGAGTCGTTTTCCAGGGAGCGCGCGTCCCATTATAAGCGTAACCTTTTGACTGTCCCATAAGAAAGCCTTAGGGCAAAAGTAGCATCTGATCACCCCAGGCATCATTGCGGCGATCCAGTCATTCGGAAGCCGGATAAACTTTCATCCTCACCTCCATTTTCCGGGCACAGAGGGAGGGAGAGATAAAAAAGGACAGTTCCATAAAGTCTCTCGGGAGGCAGTGGTGGCCATGATTTTTACCTTAAAACCTTCACGAACAAATTTGGTTAAAAGAGCGCAATGGTCAAGGTGGACATGAGTGAGAAGAACGTAACTTATTTCTGCTGGCGGAAATGCAAACTCTTCCCAATTGCGAGATTGGTACTCTCTCTTGAAAAAGCCCACAGTCAATAAGAATGTTTTGTCCTTGATAAGTAAATAAAAAAGATGAACCAGTGACCTGGTGAGTGGCGCCTATAAAACGCAAAGATACCATTTTTACTCCTTAAAAAAGAAGAGGCGAGCAGGTTTCTTTCCTGATGTAAATATTAAGTTAAGGCAAGTGAGTATCTCCAAGGCTGGGATGAAAAAATGGTGACTGGCATCTTGTTTTGGCCTGGAGCATTCTCGATAAAAATAAGGTAAATAAGTGAACTGTCACCAGTTTTGATCACGGCTTTGAAGATTCTTCCCTAGAACTTTCTTGACTTTAGGAAAATCTTTCAAGAAAATGACAATAAAGTTAAATGTTCTTTAGCTTAAGATTCAGATATCTTCACCAAAAAACTTTTAAAGGGGTATTATTATGTCATGGATGGATGAATTTATCCCACGTCGTAAGTTTCTCGAATTAAGTTTTAAAAGCGGAATTGCTTTGGCGGCTACACCAGCCCTTTTATCTCAGCTTCTTTCCTGCCGAGGGAAAGAGATAGCTTCACTAAAACCAACGGTTGATCCTCAACTGCTTAATCAGACAATTCGCCTAGCCTTAGAAAAAGGAGGTGACTTTAGCGAAGTTTACCTAGAAAGCCGGATTTCTCGCCGGATTGTAATGGAAGAGTCAAAATTTAAAAGTGCTGTTTTTGGTATTTCCCAGGGAGCAGGCGTGCGAGTCATTGCCGGCAATAAAACTGGCTATGCTTATACTGAAGAAATTAACGAAGCTAATTTGAAACGGGCCGCTGAGATCGCCGCGACAATAGCTCGAGGAACTTCGCCGGCTACACCGGTTGATATTAGTGAGACCTCGCGAAAATCTTTTATTACAGTCAAAATCCCTCTTCAAGAAGTAGCCGATGAAAAAAGACTGGAGATTATGAAAAGGGCCAATCAAGCCGGGCTGGATTATGACCCTCGGATTAAGATGGTCTCCATTAGTTATTACGATGAAGTAAGGGGAAGAACAATTGCTAATAGCGAAGGCCTGCTGGTAAGTGATGAGTTGCCCCTTCTCTTTTTCATCGTCCAAACCCTGGCAGTCGGCGATAAAAATCGCCATATGGGAAGAGAAAGATTGAGTCGGCATTCTGGATTTGAGATGTTTGATGAAGTTCCTCCCGAAGAAGTGGTTCGACGAGCCGCCCGAGAGTCGATTGCCATGTTGGAAGCCGAAGATTGCCCAGCGGGGAAAATGGATGTGGTTATTCAGAACGGTTGGGGAGGAGTGTTAGTTCATGAGGCAGTTGGTCACCCCTTGGAGGCTGATAATATCGCCAAGAAAATTGGGGCCTTCACCGATAAGTTAGGCCAGAAAGTGGCGGCTGATATTTTTACCATGGTTGATGATGGAACGCTCCCAAATCGGCGGGGGACAACTAATTTTGATGATGAAGGAACTCAAATGAAGCGGAATGTTTTGATCCACAATGGAGTTTTGGAAAAGTATATGTCCGATATTCTCTCCGCCAAGCAGCTAAAGATGGAAAGGACTGGGAATGGACGGCGCCAAAGTTTTCGCCATCTTCCTATCCCGCGGATGACTAACACCTTTATCGATAAAGGAAAAGACAAACCCGAAGACATCCTGGCTTCGACCAAGAAAGGTTTATATGTGCAAAGTCTAAGTGGAGGAAGTGTCAACCCCATCACAGGCATTTTTAATTTCACCTGCCGGGAAGCTTACCTGATTGAAAATGGGCGCAAGACCAAACCAGTCAAAGGGGCGACTCTCATCGGAAGTTGTATGGAAATAATCCAAAACACTGATGCTATCGGTGATGATCTTGATTTTGGGCCCGGAATATGCGGGAAAGGCGGACAATCGGCTGAAGTATCGGCTGGACAACCAACGGTTCGAATTCGGGGCATAAATGTCGGCGGAACCCGAGCATGAGTCTAAAGAAAGGAGTTAATCATGGATTATAAAACCCTAACTGAAGATTTGGTCAAACTATGCTTGAAGAAAGGGGCCAATGCCGCTGAGGTTTACCTTGAGATTAACCGGCAACTTTCCATCGAGTTGAGAAATCAGGAAATAGAGACAGTGGAAGAAGCTTCTTCCCATGGGGTAGGGATTCGCGTGTTGACTAAGAACCGAATGGCTTTTGCCAGTTGTAACGATTTTCAAGAGAAGTCTCTAGAAGAAACTGTCACTCGAGCAATTACTATGTCTCGCTTCACTACCGCTGATGAAAATAACGTTCTTCCTCAGGAAAAAGGATTCTCTGATGTGGAAGGACTCTATGATCCCGAGTTAAATAATGTTTCTATTGATAAAAAGATTACTCTGGCTAAGGAGGCGGAAAAAATAGCTCTATCTTTTCCGCAAGTAACCAAGAGTGCTGGAGCCAGTTACGGGGAAAGGGAGCGAGAAATATTCCTAGCTAATTCCAATGGTTTATCAAAAAATTTCAAGGAAAATGGCTGTTCCTTCGGAGTTTATGTGGTGGCTGAAAAAGGAGAGGAAAAATCGACCGGGGGGGAATATTGTTCGCGGAGATTTTTTGCCGATTTGAAGGAGCCCAAGGAAGTCGCCCAGAAGGCGGCCCAAGATGCAGTGGGGATGCTTGATGCGCGGATGGTCAAAACTCAGCAAGCAGCAGTCATCTTTGATCCTGATGTAGCCCGGGCTATTC
>Ga0190349_1000177_pt1 | contig 22191 bp, 21 predicted proteins | sample 48721378_MG_FD_179798 | JGI IMG/M metagenome (GOLD analysis project Ga0190349, IMG submission 179798) | Hydrothermal vent microbial mat bacterial communities from Southern Trench, Guaymas Basin, Mexico - 4872-13-7-8_MG | ecosystem: Environmental > Aquatic > Marine > Hydrothermal vents >...
ATATAGATTTTTAATGAGGCAATTCGGAGTGTTGACAAAATAAATAACTTATTTTAAAATAAAATAAATTTTATGGAGATTTTAAGCGTGAGTAAAAATAATAAAAAGGGGAGTAAATAAATGATAATACCCGGGCTCTCATCTCTATATAACTATTATTGGTGGTATTATATAAGAGATGGGGGCCCGGGGATTATGGTTTAATCCCCGCTGAAGGGTAATCCCTGAGGCCCCCACTTTATAGTGGGGGCTTTTTTTATTTAGGAGGTAAGTAAGATGGAAAGGATAATAACAGATATTGAAACTCCTGTCTCTGCTTTTCTAAAGCTTAAAGATTTTAAACCTGTATTTCTTCTTGAAAGCGTGGAACAAGGTAAAATTCTGGGAAGATATAGTTTCATTGGGTGTTCTCCAAAGAAGAAAATAGTGTTTGATAAAATAGAACCAGGAACAAAATTTTGGGAAGAACTCGAGCAAGAATATAAAAAAATTAAAAGAAATAACAGAAACTCTAATTTAAGATTCACAGGTGGGATTGTAGGATATACTGGATACGATGCTATTCGCACTATTGAAAAAATCCCGAGCATAAATGAAAAAAGTTTTAATATTCCTGATGCGTTATATGTTATACCTGATTTTCTTATTGTTTTTGATCATCTGAAACATTCTCTTATAGTTGTTCACGAGGATGAGAAAGAGGAGAAAAAACTTACAAAAGAGATAAAAATGTGTCTGGAAAAAGAAAAGATAAAAAAAGATATGAAAAAAATTAAAGTATACGGGCCACATTCATTAGAGAAAAAACAGGATTTTATTAGAAAAGTAAATTTTCTCAAAAATTGTATCAAAGAAGGAGAAATTTTTCAGTGTGTTATTTCAGTGAGATTTGAGGGTAAAGTGAATGTAGAGCCATTTAATATCTACAGAGCCCTAAGGTTCTTAAACCCATCGCCTTACCTGTTTTACCTTGATTTTGATGATTATAAACTAATAGGCTCTTCTCCTGAGGTCCTTGTCAGGAAAGAAAGAGATGAAATACTTACATGTCCAATAGCAGGAACAAGGCCAGTATTTGAAAACGAAGAAATAAATAAAAAAATGGAGAGAGAGTTATTGGAAGATGAAAAAGAAAATGCTGAGCATCTTATGCTTGTCGATCTCGCAAGAAACGATTTAGGCAAAATCTCACTACCCGGAACAATTATGGTTGACAGATATAGAGTGATTGAAAGATTTTCCCATGTAATGCATCTTGTAACTTATATAAAAGGGAAAGTAGATAAAAAGTATTCTATTTTCGATATTTTGAAGGCCTGTTTCCCTGCAGGGACGGTCACAGGCGCTCCTAAAGTAAAAGCGATGGAACTTATAGAAGAGTCAGAACAGCAAAGAAGAGGGCCCTATGCAGGCTCGGTTGGATATTTTGATGAAAAGGGTAACATGGATCAGGCAATCCTTATAAGGGCAATTTTTATGAGAGGAGATGATTTTTTCTACCAGGCAGGTGCAGGTATTGTTCATGATTCAGTGCCAGAAAAAGAGTGGGAAGAGTGTCATAACAAAGGGGAAGTTCTAAAAAGGTCAATTTTGATTTCGGGAGAGATTTAAAAATGAGAGTGCTTCTAATAGATAATTATGATTCCTTTGTTTACAATGTATATCAACTATTGCTTGAAGTAGGCTGTAAGGAAGTAATTGTTAAAAGAAATGATAAAATTACCCTCAGTGAAGTGAGAAAAGTTTATCCTGACTTTATCTTCCTTTCTCCTGGCCCTGGTCATCCCAGAGATGCAGGTATTTGTGTATCATTAATAAAAGAATTTTACAAAGATATACCCATATTTGGCATATGTCTCGGACATCAAGCAATCGCGTACACTTTCGGAGCGAAGATAAAAAAAGCGAAAAAAGTAGTTCATGGTAAAATAAGTGAGATATATCATGATGCCACGGGAATTTACAGAAATGTCGATTCTCCGTTTTATGCCACGCGGTATCATTCGTTAGTAGTAGATGAAAGGACTTTGCCGGATATTTTCGAAATTACCGCCTTTACAAAAGAAGGTGAAATTATGGGTATAAGAATGAGAGAGCATAAAGTAGAGGGGGTTCAATTCCATCCTGAGTCCTATGGAACAAAATTCGGAATGAAATTAATAGCAAATTTTATGGAGGTGTAACAGGATGAGAGATTTACTTGAGAGGATTGTGCAGAAGGAAGAAATAAGTAAAAAGTTATCCAAAGAAATAATACTTAGAATTCTTGAGGAAACACTCCCGGACGAGCAAGTTGCGGGTCTCCTGGTTGCATTGAGAGTTAGGGGCGAAACGCCAGTTGAAATTGCAGGATTTGCCGAGGGCATATTGGAAAGAGCGATTAAACCTGATTTAAAGAAAATTAGACCCGAGATTGATACTTGTGGGACGGGAGGAGATGGTAAGAATACATGGAATATCTCAACTGCAGTCTCTCTTTTGATTGCGTCTGATGGAATAAAGGTTGTAAAGCACGGAAATAGGTGTGTTTCAAGTACAAGTGGAAGTGCGGATGTACTTGAAAGAATGGGTATAAAGACTGTTCTCGCTCCTTCTGAAGTTTCTACCTACTTAAAACGTTTTAACTTCGCATTTTTATTTGCCCCAGTTTTTCACCCAGCGATGAAAAGAGTTGCTAATATTAGAAAAAATCTTGGTATCAAGACTGTATTTAACATGCTTGGACCTCTTACAAACCCCTGTTTCCCAAGATCTCAGATTGTAGGTGTACCAGATTTGGATACACTTAGAAGACTTTCGAAAGCAGCGAATATACTGCATAAGAATATTTTATTCTATACTTCGGAATCTGGCTATGATGAAGCAATACCTGGTGATAGAGTTTACATGAGTTTTTCTAAGCAGCCCGAAAGAATAATTGAAGTAGATACACATATATTTGGATTAAGAATACCAGAGGAGTACGAATTGAGAGTTTCCACACCTCAAGAAAGTGCAGAGAAAATAATGAAGGTGTTTTCAGAATTTAAAGAACCTGAGAGAAGTATTCTTATTCTCAATACTGCGCTTGCCTATCTTGCACTGGGAGTGATTAAAGATTTAAGAGAAGGGATTGAGAGAGCTGATTATGTTTTAAGATCAAGTAAACCATTAGAGATTGTTGAAAAAATGAGGAAGGAAAATGTTGCAGAAAATAATTGATAAAACACGCGAGAGAGTTAAGTGTATGAAGAAACCTTCAAAGTTACGGTGTTCTCATAGTATTGTTCCTTTAACTCCTCCTCTCTTTATTGCAGAAATAAAAAGGAGATCTCCTTCAAAAGGCCTCTTATCAAGTAACCTTAATCTCTTAAAAAAGGTTGAAAATTACATTAACGGGGGAGCAAATCTTATTTCGGTAGTGACAGAGCCTTACTTCTTCGGAGGTGATATTAAAGATATTGAAGTTATTAAAAATAATTTTAACATCGGGGTTTTAAGAAAAGACTTCATAATTTCTAAGGACCAGATAGTAGAAAGTAGAAATGCAGGTGCAGATGCTATTCTTTTGATAGCCAGCATCTTGAATTACAGTGAGATTAAGGAGTTTATTCATTTTGCCAAAAGTTTGGGGCTTTATACACTCGTTGAGTGCCATTCAAAGTATGATATTGAGGAATCTTTAAAAGCAGGCGCAGAAATAATCGGAATAAATTCAAGAGACCTTAATTCTCTTAAAATTGACCTCTCTCTTTTTGGAAAACTAAGACCATATATACCGGATGAAGTTGTAAAAATAGCAGAAAGTGGCATTCACAATCTTGAAACAATAAAAAAAATAAAATCGTTAGGCTATGATGGATTTCTCATAGGGACAACACTTATGTTGGAAAAGAATCCTGACAAAATTTTAAAGGAGTGGGTTAAAGAATGGAAAAGGTAAAAACATTTATTAAAATTTGTGGAATTAAGAGAGTTCAAGATGCTGTAGCTGCTTTTGAAGCAGGAGTGGATGCTGTAGGGTTTATCTTTTTTAAAAATTCTCTCCGGTTTGTATCTTTTGACTACGTTAAACAGATGTTGCGAGATTTACCTCCTATAAAAAAGTTCGGCGTTTTCCCAAAAATAGACAGAAGGATTATTGAGGATATGTCCTTAGAGCTTTCTCTTGACGGAATTCAGATATACCATGATATAGAAGGAGGTTTTGATAGACTTTTAAAAATAAGAGCTTTCTTCTATCCCACCATTGAAAATAATGTAACAAACTATGACTTTCTTCTTATTGACTTTAAGAAGTCAGGCTTTGAGCAAATTCCGATACACCTTGCAGTTTCATTACAGAAAGAGTTTGCTTCGATACCCGCAATATTTGCTGGAAATTTGAACAAAAATACAATCAAACCATTTATAAAAGAAGTTAGGCCTTTTGGAGTGGACATATCGAGAGGGGTAGAGAAATCTCCAGGGGTAAAAGATAAAAATCTTATTTTTGAAATTGTGGAAAAAATAAGGGGGGCAGAACATGAAGCATAAATATGGTGTTTTTGGCGGAATATATGTTCCAGAAACCCTGATACCTTCACTTCTGGAACTTGAGAAAGCTTTTAAAACTTGTAGGGAAAATGCAGAATTTGACAAGAAGCTAAAAGAATACCTTGCAAATTATGCAGGAAGGCCAACGCCTCTGTATTACGCAGAGAATATTTCTAAAAAATGGAAGAATGATATATTTGTGAAAAGAGAAGACCTTTGCCACACAGGCGCTCATAAGATTAATAATGCAATTGGTCAGGTTCTTCTTGCAAAGTTTATGGGTAAAAAAAGAATAATTGCAGAGACAGGAGCTGGTCAGCATGGGTTTGCTACTGCATCTGTTTGTGCAAAGGAAGGAATGCAGTGCACAATATATATGGGGAAAATCGACGCCCAAAGACAAAAGGAAAATGTTTTGAAGATGAAACTTCTGGGAGCTGAAATCGTAGAAGTTGATAAAGGTTCAAAGACACTGAAAGATGCAATAAATGAAGCTATAAGAGATTGGATTACTAATTTCGATAACTCTTACTACCTTCTCGGTTCTTGTGTTGGGCCCAGACCTTATCCTCAAATTGTAAAACATTTTCAATCTATTATAGGAAAGGAGGCAAAAATGCAGTTTGTTAAAAAATGTGGATGCCTTCCTGATTATGTAGTTGCGTGTGTAGGTGGTGGTTCTAATTCAATAGGAATTTTCTCGGCGTTCTTAAAATATAAAAACGTTAAATTATTTGGAGCAGAAGGAGGAGGAAAAGGTAAAGACATGACAGCGGCAACTTTATTCTATGGTAAACCAGGAGTTCTTCATGGAGCATATACATACGTTCTACAAAACAAAGATGGGCAGATTAAAAAAACTTATTCAATTGCTCCTGGTCTTGATTATCCAGGAGTAGGTCCTGAACATAGCTATTTGAAAGAAACAAAAAGAGTTTCATATTTTCCAATTAAGGATGAAGAGGCAATTTTAGCATATGAAGAATTTGCAAGAGAGGAAGGAATAATTCCCGCAATTGAATCTTCGCATGCTATTGCTCTTGCTAAAAAGATTTCAAGAGAAGAGAAAGGAATAAAGATTCTTATTTGTCTTTCTGGAAGGGGAGAAAAAGATTTAAGCAATTATTGGAGGTATAAGAATGAGGTTAGGTAAAAAATATTTTGTACCTTATATAACAGCTGGGTTCCCTTGTAAAAATGAATTTTTAAAATATTTAAATCTCATGTGTGAATATGGAGATATGGTTGAGATCGGAATTCCTTTTTCAGACCCCCTTGCTGACGGAAGTGACTTACAAATTGCCCATGAAATGAGTCTCAAGCAGGGAGTAGATATTGATTTTGTCTTTTCATCCATTGCAAAGCTCAGAGTTAAAAAGCCTTTAATTATAATGAGTTATCTTAATCCTATTTTGGCATATGGAATTGAAAAATTTCTAAGAAAAGCAAGGGAAAGAAATGTCGTTGCCCTTGTAATACCTGACATGCCTTTTGAAGAAGCGAGGTTTTTCCTTCCGGTTTTTAAGCAATATAAAGTTTTTTATATTCCTTTTGCAACAGTGTCTACATCACCTGAGAGGTTTTTAGATATAGAAAAGGTCGCATCTCTCTTTATTTATTTTGTGTCAGTTAAAGGAACAACAGGTGGAAGAGATAAACTTCCTGAATATACTTATCACAAGCTAAAGGAATTACGAAATCTCACAAATAAAAAGTTCCTCTTAGGATTCGGCGTTAAAAATCCTGAAAGTATCAAAAAATTATTGCATCTTATAGATGGGGTGATAATTGGTTCAGAGATTGCAAGGAGAATTCTAAATCAGGAAAATGTAGAAGAGTTTATGAAAGAGCATTTGAATTTATTAAAAAGGGGGGATAAAGATGCCAGAAGGCTGGTGGATAAGAGGAGCAAGAGGAGCAATAAACATTGAAGAAGATAAAAAAGAGGAAATTGTTAAAAAGGGGAAATATATGATAAATGAAATTATAAAGAAAAATGGAATTAAAGAAAGTAATATAATTTGTATATTTTTTACAGTAACTGGTGATTTAACGTCTGTTTCTCCAGGATGTATAGTAAGAGAGATGGGATTGAAAAAAATTCCTGTTCTTTGCTCGCAGGAACCTGTCTACAAGAACTCTCTTCCAAGAACTATAAGGGTTTTGATTCTTTACTATAGTGGAAAGGAGACAGTGAAGCACGTCTACATGGGTGAAGCCAAAAAATTGAGACCTGATCTTCAGGAGGATTCTGAAAATGCTGATCGTTTTTAAAGAAAAAACTAATATAAAAAGTATAGCCAGCTTTATTAGAGAGGTTGAAGGTCTGGGTTATAAAGTGAGGGTTTCAAAAAAGAAAGGTAGGTTTACTGCTTGTATAGTCGGGGAAACGAAGGACTTTCCTGTAGGAAAGTTAAGAAAATTTAAAGAAATTGAACAGATAGAAAGAAGTACATATCCATTTAAACTCGTATCAAGAAGTTTCAGAGAGGAAAAAACAATTGTAAGAGTGAACGATATCCACATAGGTAAAGGTTTTACAGTTATAGCAGGACCATGTGCAGTTGAATCCAGGGAAATGATCATTGAAATAGCCGAGTTTTTAAAGGAAAATGATGTTCATGTGCTAAGAGGTGGAGCGTTCAAACCGAGGACGTCGCCTTATTCATTTCAGGGCCTTGGAATAAAAGGAATTGAATACCTTTTTGAAGCCAAGGAAAGGACAGGACTTCCGATTGTTACAGAAATAGTTTCTCCTGAGCATATCTACTTTTTTGAAAAGTATGTTGATATTCTTCAAATCGGTGCGCGAAACATGCAGAATTTCCAGTTATTAAAGACAGTTGGAAATTCTGAGAAACCTATTCTTTTAAAGAGAGGGATGAATTCAAGGATTGAAGAACTTCTTCTTTCAGGTGAGTATATTTTGAATGAAGGCAATCATAATGTTATTCTGTGTGAAAGGGGAATCAGGACATTTGAAAAATATACAAGAAATACTTTTGACATTTCATCTATACCCATTGTAAAGAAATTGTCGCATCTTCCTATTATTGCAGATCCTTCTCACGCCTCTGGAAGGAGAGACTTAATAACCCCTCTTGCAAAAGCTGCCCTTGTGGTAGGAGCAGACGGAATTATGGTAGAGGTCCACCCGAATCCCGAAAAAGCACTTTCCGATGGAATGCAGTCTCTTAATTTTAAGGAGTTTGAAACTCTTATAAAGGAATTGAAGGACATTTCAAACGCTTTAGGTATAAGATGGAATACTCCCTTAAAAAAATAAAGAAAATAGGAATAGTAGGATTAGGCCAAATAGGTGGCTCAATTGCTATGGTTTTAAAGAAAAAATTGAGGGGTGTGCATATTTCAGGATGTGACAAAGATAAGAATATTCTCAATAAAGCTTATTTCGTTGATTATAAAACGGACAACCTATTAGATTTAAAAGCCCATGATCTGATCATACTGTCAGTTCCAGTTCTTGAAATCATCAAGCTTCTTGACACACTCTCAAAAATGCGTTTCCAGGGAATTATTTTTGATACAGGAAGCACCAAGAAAATAATTTGTGAAAAAGCACGCGGGCTTGAATTAAAGTTTGTAGGTGGACACCCTCTTACGGGAACTGAGAAAACTGCTCCTGAAGCATGGGATATTGATCTATTTAAAGCGAAACCCTTTTTTATATGTGATATTAAAAAAGATGCAAACATTATAAAATTTGTTTCAGAAATTGTAAAGCTTATAGGGGCTCATCCAGTCCCGGCAGATCCTGAAGAGCATGATAATATGCTTGCTTTAACATCACATTTACCTTATTTGGTTTCGCTTGTTTTTAGTAAAAATTCTACTAACAAATTATTCGAAGGTCCTGGTTTTAAATCTTTTACACGAATTGCCTACCAGAGTCCCGAGATGTTTGCAGATATACTTCTAACAAATAAAGAAAATTTAAGGAAAACTTTTGAGATCATAAAATCTCAAATAAATTATTTCATGAGTAACTTACACAACAAAGAGGATTTTATAAAGTGGGTGAAAAACGATGAAAATAGTAAGACCCAATAAGATAAGAATTGAAGTAACACCGCCTCCCTGTAAGTCAATTTCTCATCGACTTCTTTTTTTCACCCTTTTGGAAAAGGGAGAATATGAGATAAAAAACCTTCTCAAAGCAAAGGATGTTAAAAGAACGCTTGATTTTATTAAGAATCTCGGTATTTTAGTTTCATCAACTGAACAAGGTCTGATTCTCAGGAATAATAGACTAAAAGAACCTACCAAGGTTATATATTGTGGGAATTCAGGGACTACAGCAAGGATTGGCATGGGAATTTGTTCTTCCTTTTCTTTTAACTTTTTCTTGGATGGAGATTCTTCCTTAAAAGCAAGGCCAATGGGAAGAGTCATAGAGCCTTTAAAAAAGATGGGAGCAGTTATCTATGCCACTCATGATAACACAAAGCTTCCTGCTTTTATAAGAGGTAGGAAGTTAAAAGGTATCAAGTATAAAATTCCTGTTCCATCAGCTCAAGTAAAATCCTCCCTTATTCTTTCTTCTTTTTTATCAAAAGTCGAAAGTGAAATAGAGGAAGTTTTAAAGACAAGAGATCATACAGAAAGGATTTTAAAATATATTGGTGCAGAGATTATAACTAAAAACAACAAAATTATAGTTAAGCCTTCGAGGATAAATAATTTTTCATTGAAGGTCCCCGGCGATTTCTCGTCGGCCTCATTCTGGATAACGCTGGGGGTTTTACACCCCGATTCGAAAATTGTCATAAAAAATGTCAATTTAAATGAGACAAGAACATTTTATTTAAGTATTCTTAAAAAAATGGGAGCAAATATTGAAACCCATTTAAAGATAAAGGAGCCTGAGCCCGAGGGAGATATATATGTAAGCTCATCAGAGTTAAAACCTATCAGGATAGGATTCTCAGAGTGCTCAAAAATGATAGATGAGCTTCCCCTCCTTGCCCTCGTGTGTTGTTTTACAAAAGGAGAAAGTGTAATAGAGGGAGCAAAGGAACTAAGAGTGAAAGAAAGTGATAGATTAAAAAATACCGCAAAAGTTTTGAGACGTTTCGGTGCTAAAATTGAGGAGTTTAAAGACGGTTGGATTATAGAAGGAGTGGATAAGTTACATGGAGCAAAAGTTTTTACTTATAAAGACCATAGAATGGCCTTACTCTCTATATGTGCTGGACTCCTTGCCCAGGGTGAAACAGAGATAAAAGGATGGAAGTGGATTGAAATTTCTTATCCAAAATTTATTGAGGAGGTAAAAAGAATTTATGAATAAATTTGGGATAATAGGGTTTCCCTTAAGACATACGCTTTCACCTTCTGTATGGAATCTATACTTTAAGAAAAAAAAGATAAAAGCCCTTTATGAAAAGATCGAGACACCTCCATATAAAGTCCCCTATTTTAACGATTATACAGGTTTAAATGTAACAACTCCATGGAAAGAGGAAATCTTAAAATATGTGGATAAACTTGATCTCTTAGTTATCCAGGTAAAAAACGCTAATACAATTTTAATCCGCAGTGATAAAAAAATTAGGGCTTTTAATACAGATTACTATGGATTTGAGAAATTGATGGAAGGCCTGAATATAGATGCTAAAAATGTAGTTATATTAGGAACAGGTGGAGCCGCCAAAACATGTGCAATTTACTTTAGGAATAAAGGAGTTGCAAATCTTTGTTTCCTGAGTAGGCGTAGGTGTGGAAAGATCTTTAATTACAGAATTGTGAAATACGAAGATAAAGAAACGGAACAACTTCTCCGTAGCGCTACAGTTATAGTAAATGCCACACCTTGTGGATGGAAAGGTGAATTACCACCTATAGATTTTAGTCAAGTCAAAAGAGCATTCTTAATAGATCTTCAATATAGTAAAGCTTCTCCCTTTTTAAAAACCGGCGGTAAGTTTGGGCTTGAAGGAATTGATGGAAGGAAAATGCTTTTGTATCAAGCTATAGGTGCTGGGAAAATATGGTTCCATGATTTTGACGAGGAGTGTTTCAAAGAATGTTTTCATGAAGTAATGGAGGCTAATGATGATGCTTAGTATGCTCAGACTTTACACTGCTGGTGACTCTCATGGGGAAAAACTTACAGGAATCCTTGAAGGGTTACCCTCAAATTTAAGGGTAGATCTTGCAAGGGTGAAAAATTATTTAAAAAGGCGGAGAGTTTTTAAAGGACGAAGTAATAGACAAATGATTGAAAAAGACGAATTCCAAATAATTTCAGGAGTTGAGAAGGGTGTTACCACAGGTTCGCCTATTGCATGCGAGATTAAAAATCACTCCAAAGAGAAGCCTGCTGACCCGATTTATACCCCGAGGCCAGGACATGCAGATTTCTCAGGGTTCTTGAAATATCAGCATGAAGACATAAGACCTGTTATAGAAAGGGCATCAGCAAGGGAAACTGCTATAAGGACCTGCTTGGCTGGTATTTCTTCAGAACTTCCAATTTCTCTAGGTATAAAACTTCTGGGTTTCACCGAAAGGATAGGAAACATGGAAGTAGATGAAAAGGTAATTTTAGAATATGATAATAGAATAGAAGGAATTAGAAATAGTTCTGATTTTTATTTTATAGAGCGGGAAAAAGATAAAGAAGCTGAAAGAATATTAGAAGAAGCACATGAAAGAAAAGAAACACTGGGAGGAGCTGTTTGTATATATGCCTTTGGTGTTCCACCAGGCTTGGGTTCTTATATTCATTGGGAAAAGAGGATAGATTCAAAAATTGCTGGAGTCATGTTATCAATTCCTTCTGTTAAAGGAGTAGAGATAGGTGATGCAATAAAAATTTCAAAATACTTTGGAAAGGAGAGTGTGGACGAATTTTCAGTGGAGAATGGGAAAATATCAAGAAAAACAAATTATCAGGGAGGGGTAGAGGGGGGCATGACCAACGGTATGCCTATAAAAATAAGACTTTTTGTAAAGCCGATACCCACACAATTAAAATCTGTTAAATCTTTTAATTTAAAAAAGGGGATACCAGAAGAAACTAAGTATATTAGAAGTGATATTTGTGTTGTTCCTGCGATATCAGTTATTGGTGAAGTATTCCTTGGACTTGTATTATGCGATGCAATTCTTGAAAAGTTTGGAGGGGATAACTTTTATGAAATAAGGAGAAGCTACGAAAGATACATGGAGAGGTTAAAATGGATATAAAAAGGATTTTCCTTTGCGGAATGCCCGGCTGCGGCAAAACAACTGTTGGAAAAGAGCTTGCAACCTTTCTTAAATTGGAATTTTATGATCTTGATAATATTATAGAAAGAGAAAAGGGAATAAAAATCGAGGAGATATTTTCTAAACATGGAGAGAGAAAATTCCGGGAATTTGAAAGAGAATTGTTTTCAACAGTAAAGGAAAAAGAAAACTGTGTGATAGCCTTGGGAGGGGGGAGTATTTTAAATAGAGATATACTCAATTTTATTACCAAGAGGGAAAACTATTCATTTTATATTGAAACTGACTTAGAAAAGCTTGAAAGTAGAATCAAAAAAAGTTTTGTTAGACCAGTTCTAAAAAATTTAGAAGATATTAAAAAACTTTATGAAAGTAGAAAACCCTTTTATGAAAAGGTGAAGTTTAAAGTTGATGGTAATAAAACTCCTCAGGAAGTTGCACTCCAAATTCTTTCAAAACTCAAGTTTAATCTTCATAAAAAAATTTCAGAGAAGCCCCATAGCTTTTATTTAGGAAATGTTCAAACATTTTTTAAAATGCTTGAAGACAAAAATCATAAAGTGTTTTTAATTACACATGAAAAAATAAAAAAATTAATTTCTTATTTTTACGACACTTCCTCATTTGAGATAATTTTAGCCCCTGAGGGTGAATTAGCAAAATCTATTGAATGTTTTAAAAAAATTCTAAAAATTTTAATAGATAAAAAAGCAGATAGAAGTTCTTTAATCTTAGGAGTTGGCGGTGGAGTTATAGGTGATCTTGCAGGTTTTGTAAGTTCTGTGTTTATGAGGGGAACCAAGTTAGCTTTAGTTCCTACCACGCTTCTTGCAGCAGTTGATGCACATCTTGGTGGGAAAAATGCACTTAATTTTTCCGCAAAGAATGTGATAGGAACTTTCAGGTTTCCGGAGATGGTTTTCTCCGACCCAAGACTATTTATAACTTTGGAATTTCAGGAAATAATTAATGGATTTGCAGAGATAGTGAAAACAGCTCTTTTAGATCAAGGAGTATACACTTCCCTGAGAAGGGAAATTGAAACGATGCTTTCACCGAATTTAGAGACTTATTTAAAATGGATTCCATTAATAGCCAAACTAAAACTAAAAGTTGTTAAAGAAGACCCCTTCGAATTGAAAAGAAAAAGAAAGATTTTAAATTTAGGTCATACTGTAGGTCATGTAATTGAAGCTTCTTCTGGATATGAAATATCACATGGGAGAGCAGTTCTAATGGGCTTGAAAGAGGAGATAGAAATATCTAAAAAATTAAAAATCGCAGATAGAGATTTTTATGAGGACTTCCAAGAACTATACAAGAAGATAGAAGACATTGTAGGAAAACTTGAGTGGGCTTACAATAAAGATAGTTATTTATGGTTGGATAAGAAGAGAAAGGGTAGGGAAATAGGTATGTTTTTAATCAAAAGGCCAGGGCTTTTTAAATACAAGGAGCTGGATGTGAAGTTTATTAAGGCGTATTTGTTAGAGAAGCATTTAAAGAATTGAATTAAAGGGCAAGAATATGAAATTTTCAAAAAGAATTGAAGATATATCTCCATATTTCTTTTCAAATATTGTACCATTGTGCAGTAGTTTAAATGATATTATAAATTTAGCCAGTGGTGATCCAGATTTACCCCCTCCTTATGAGGTAATAGAAGAACTCAAAAAGGCTCTCTTAGAAAAAGATTTTCATAAATATCCACCATACTTAGGGATTATGAGGTTGAAAGAGAAAATCTCCGAGTGGATGAGCCGAAGGTTTAATGTAGAACTTGACCCTGAGAGAGAAGTTATAACTATGAGGGGAACAAAAAATGCAATTTTGCAACTTTTACTTGCACTATGCGATAAAGGTGATTATGTAATTGTTCCTAATCCTTATTATCCAACTTATAGAGTTTCAGTAAAATTTGTGGGTGCATTTTCAGTTGATGTTCCATTAGACTGCAAAAATGATTTTTTACCAGATCTTGAAGTTCTTAAACCAAGTATTCTGAGAAAAACAAAAGCAATGATATTAAATTACCCAAATAACCCTACGGGAAAAAGGGCAGAAAAGGAATTTTTTTCTGAGATTGTTAATTTTTGTAGCAAATGGGGCATCATCTTAATTCATGATAATCCATATTCAGAAGTCTTTGAAAATTCACCACCTCCATCAATTCTTGAAGTAGATGGTGCAAAGAATATTGCGGTAGAGCTTCACTCCTTTTCAAAAACTTATAATATGCAAGGTTTCAGGATTGGGTGGGTATGTGGCAATAGAAAAATTTTACAGGCACTTTCTGTTATAAAGACCAATACTGAAATAGGTGTATTTTATCCTATACAAAGGGCAGCTATAAAAGCATTAGAAATATATGACAAATTTGTGCCTAAAATGAGGCACTTGTATAAAAAAAGAAGAAGATTACTCAAAGACTTTTTGGATATGACTGATTGTTATTATTTAGATGCTGATTCCACACTTTATGTATGGACCAAGATAAATTATGAAATAAATAAATCCACAGATTTTATAATCAATTTGTTGAAAAAATACGGAGTTTGGATAACTCCTGGTGTTATATTTGGGAAGTATGGCGAAGGATTTGTAAGATTCTCGATAACACAGCCTGAGGGAAAAATAAAAGAAGGAATGAGAAAATTCATTAAGTATCTGAAAGAACAACAAAGAAATTGAAAAGTACATAAAAGCACCGATGGTTTCAAAAGCGAAATTTGCACCACATGGAATCAAGGAGATAGCGTCTTGCGTAACTCCAAAAGTTTTGAATAGAAAGATAATAGACGAAATAATATTAGTCAAAGGCAGGAAAATATATGTTAACCTGCTTGTGTTATAAATATATAATTGGGAGGTGAGGAAATATGAAAAGGGTTCTTGTTATCAATGGACCAAATCTTAATCTGCTGGGTAAAAGAGAAGTTGAAATATATGGAGAAAAAAATTATCAATTCCTTGTAGAAGAAATATCAAAAATGGCCCTTGAATTAAATATGGAGGTTAAGATATTTCAATCCAATAGCGAAGGTGAAATAATAAATTTCATTCATAAAAACATGGAGTGGGCAGAAGGAATTATCATAAATCCAGCGGGTTATTCTACTACATCAGTTGCAATTCTTGACGCACTCTGGTCTTTTAAAGGTATAGTTGTAGAGGTTCACATTACACAAATTTTTAGAAGAGAGGAATTTAGAAAGCACCTTTTAACGGCAAGAGCAGCTCATGGATTAATTTGTGGTCTCGGAATAGAAGGGTACTTACTTGCAATGGAATATCTTAAGCAACTATAAACTATATAATGCCGGAGGCGGGACTCGAACCCGCACGGGGTTTCCCCCAGGGGATTTTAAGTCCCCTGCGTCTGCCATTCCGCCACCCCGGCATCCAAGGCGGCGCCCGGATTCGAACCGGGGAATAGCGGTTTTGCAAACCGCCGCCTTAGTCCACTTGGCTACGCCGCCATATAGAAAATTATAACAAAAAACACAGGATTATTCAACTAATCGAATTGCCTCATTAAAAATCTATACGAAATGGGTATCGTTGCCTCATTAAAAATCTATACGAAATGCATTACCCTCCTTTGTCTGAAGCAAGATAAAAGGAGGGTAAAATGGATTTGATGAGTCGGAAAAAGGTTACTCTTGTATATGCTAAGCGTTACAGAAGGGCATCCTCCAAGAAGGAAAAGAGCCAAATTCTTGATGAATTTGTCCGTCTCACAGGGTATAATCGTTGCTTTACAAAACAAACTTTATTCTTTAGCAATTCCGGTTAAGGGGGTAAAATATGAAATATAGATTTTCTCATAAGACAATCAGGAAATACATGATCAGGGATATATGGATTTACTTTCTACCATACTTACATACTTATTTAATTCTGTATTTCAGTATATATTTACATAAGCAAACGTTCCTCTATGTACCAGCCAAATATAGCATGATATACCTCAGAGAACAAAGGCAGAAGAAGAATCTCTCACACTATACAAAAAATCGTGCACTTACTTTATTTTAAAAAGTCGCCTATGGGGTTCTCTGTCTTATTAGCATCTAAGATATCCTGATAATCACTCTACATCTTCCAACAAACGTGTTAAAAATTCTACATGGGTCTTATCACAAAAAGGCATAAATATATACTCCTCCACTTTCTTCCTGTGAAATTCCTCCACCACCACCTTCTGCTTCATTCCAACATTTTTCATGCGGAGAGGATTGTTTTATCAAACAATCCTCAACTTGAATAGCATGATCATCGCTTTCTGTTTGATATAAGAGAATCATCAGGTCACACCCATGTTCGCTACACCTTCTCTCAAGATCTGTAGTCCTACCTATGTAAAAACCTTCTACATATCCTCGGGATATCTCATCTTGTACTGTCTCAAAAAGTTCTTCCAATACATCTTGGTGCCAACCAGTTATTGACCTATCCATTATGTTCTTACACATTTCTATGCTCCTCCTTTTTATTATTTATACCCAAAATTTTCAAAAATGTTCACACAACATGTACCTTATGCTTATTGCTTTTAAGATGGCTAATTGCTAACCACACAAAGTTACAAAATCCTTTGACTTTAAGTAATTTCTGAGTTTCAATAAAACAGATCTTATTTTACCGAAATATGTAAGTACAGAAATAAAGAAATATTGACCATAATGATAAACAGCTCTACATAATATTTTTAAGGAAGTCTTCTATTATACTGCCAACGTTGAAGTTGCCTTTGTTTATTGCTTTTCTCGCATTTTATTATGTAAGTTAGTTTGAAGATGGAGCATAATTACTCCGTATCTCAGTAAGTACATATTTATGTATATAAAGAAATAAGTAAAAACGTCAAAATATTCAAATACTGGAAACAAGGACAGGTTGGTCAAACTCGCTTTGCCTCTTATATCCTTTGTTCTCAAAAGTCAGCAACCTCTTAATAGTATTTTCCTTATGTTAAAGAAAGGAATCAAACTAAGAAGCTTCTCTCTCTGAGTCATAACAGCATAGCCATCGCAAACTAAATCCATCGAGATATCTAAACGATACTCGGAACTTCAAAAATTACAGAAATTTTTCTAAATTTTATAAAGGAGGGGATTCAATATGAAGAAAAACATAAGGTTAAGTGCCTTAATATCTTACATATCTAAAAGTTTTCTTCTTTTTGTTACAGATAGCAAACTATGTGCTTCTCAATCTGAGAGTCTTCCAGCTAATTAATAATTTAATACCTGATTCTACATGGCAAATAGTGATATTTATTTTATGGCTACTTTTATTTGGAAAAGCAAAAATCCATAACTATAGCAGAAAGACAGGAGCTCAGTTCCTTATAAAACACAAGACAAATAAAGATTGACAATTCAAACAAAAAGGTAAATATCTACCAAACAGGAGGGTGAGGGTATGATTAAATTACCTGATGAAATAAGGGCAAATTTAAAAGGAGATAGCATCCATACTACATTCAAAGGTAGAAATCCTGATCCGATCCCTCACCTGAGAGCTAAAATCGGAGGAGAAATAGTCCATATCCATTACTACGGCTGAGCTACTCTTGGAATGTTCAACCATAATCTTCTCTTTATATTTTAAACAAGTTGTAATGTTAGTGGTAAAATAGAAATTCAGGAAAGCAGGAGAGGGGACTGTGGAGTTATTTGTAGTGAGGTTTCAGAATAGATATTGGAGTCGAGAGTTAGAATCGCAGAGGGGATAAGGTTTTTTGTCAAGCTACTTTAAATACTATAATAAAGAATGACCACCTTTTTACCTTAACTATAAATGTTCTGAAAACATTGAGAAAGGATAATGTATAACCAAACACCAACATCTTATGTGTTTAAAAAGAAGGTTATGTGTTTTTCTGTTAATACATTCTTAATCTGGGAGATAGTAATTGTCTTATATTCGATATCAACACTTTTATAAGAGGTTTATATCCCAAATCAATATAAGCAATAGCGTTCAACTTCTCTACACTTGGGATCTTTAGATTTTTTTCAACATCAGCGATAAGCAAATAATAATTTTTGTCGTCAATGTGGATGGGAGCACTGCTCCTTAATTTTGCTTTTATATCTATATTCGGGAAAGACAAGAGTTTAATATGAACTTCTTGAGAGCCAGATAAATAATAGAGTATATCTTTATTTGTAAATAAATAGAAATAGCCACTATCCGAAGATACAATATCTATAATAGGGGTATATTTATGGAATACCATTCCACGTGTCAATTGTGCTCGGAAATGTACTCCTCCCTTTTGGGGACTTATAATTTTTAACTTGGACTTTAACTTTTGTAAAAAAGAGATTTCCTGAGAGATATTATCAATTTTTTTTTGTAATAAAACAAATTCCTCGCTTAGTTCTCTTTCTGCTTGGCGAAGGCTGTTTAATTGCTTTTGATTCTTTTTAATCCGGAGGGATAAAATTGAAACAGAATCTTCAAAATTTTCTTTTTCCCACCTTGATAAAGCACCTTCCTCATTCAGGTAATTTATTGCATTTAACCTTTGGGCCAGCCGTCGGTGCTTGATCTCTAAATTCCTGAGAGTGAACTTAATATTCTCAATCTTATCCTGAACTGAAAGTATTTTTTTCCGAATCTCTTTCAGTTGAAGTAGTTGATTATAGTAAAGATTTTCTTTCTCTAAGATTTCCCTGTTTAGCTCGGAACTACTACATTTGATAAGCAATTGTCCCCTTTTTACTTTTTCGCCATTTTTGACAAATAAAGAATCAATTGTTAAATCTACTGGGGCAGTAATGACAACTTTTACTGGATAAAACTTGGCTTCAAAAACAAGCAAAAGTTTGACAGGTGCTATTGAGAAAAGAACGCTGATTATGAAAATTAGCACTCTCTTGACATGGATTTTCAGAGAGCTTTTGCTTATTTTATACCATATAAAAAAGTACACTATGAAGAAAAAAAACATCCATATTCCTGACATCCAAAAATTTTTAAGAAGGTATGAAATAATTCTCTTCAAGCTCTTTAAAGTAAGGAAGCAGCAGGTAAGTACTACGCTACACAAATAGTAAATCAAACTCCGATACACTTTTTTCTTTTGGGCTTCTTTATCTTTTAAGAAGTCTGCTAAATTGAGATTAATTAGTGCTTTTCCCAAATCAAATGCCTTCGATCTTAAATTATATATACCTAACAAATCAGCAAGAATATAATATCCATCAAGCTTAAAAATTGGGGTTAAATTCAGTACAATTCCTAAAATTGTGCTTGTCAGGAAAAGAGATGCTACTATCCTAACGTGCAGGTCATAAAAAATGAAATATATCAAAATGAAGAAAAGTGACAAAAGAAGTTCTATGTAGACCCCAGCAAAACTTACTTTCAATCTCTCTTCTTTGTCGAGCATCCAAGCCTCTGTGACATCACAATAAAATGCTGGGATAATACCTATCACAGTAAATCCCATGAAGCCCGGTGTTCTTCCAAATACTTTAAGACTCAGCCCATGAGATACTTCATGTAAAAAAACACTAATGTATCTAAACGTTAAAAAAGCAAGTATAGAGGTAACAGTTTTTTCTCTAAAAGTGAGTTGTACTGTCTTATATATTGAATTAAAAGTTAAAACCAATATAAAGATACTAACAGAGGTTAAAGCTATCATTGTTTTCGTAGAATACAACCACCGCAATACAATTTTCACATGTGAATTTTCTAATAATTTTGAAAAAAGATCATTAAGATTAATTATTGGAACTAACCTCCTAGAGGTTGGAGATGATGGAGTATGTTGGTGATATTCTTTCCCGTTTATTGTAATAATATGATTATGATAAATGATTTCCAAAAAATTATATAATTCATCTATTTCAAGTTGGATGTCACTCGAGATTCTTTTGTACAAACTTTCAACAGTAAGTGGCTGAAATCTCTGTATTGTGTCAAGGATGTATTTTTCAATTTGACCTATTTGAAAAAATTCGCCATTTGTATTTTTTAAAATATAAATATCACCCTCTTCTTTAATTACAACACCTTTACGCAGTTCGATAAGATCTTCTTTTGATATCATATGGAATATTTGTTCTTAGTTTTCACTCTCTACATGCTTTATTAATTGCTCTTTTAGTTGCGAAATCTGAGAATTATATGGATTTACTTTTTCTGCCTGCTTCAAATAAAAATTTGCCTCCTCAAATAAATTTAGATTTAAATAAACCTGGGCTAATTTTACATAAATTTCAGAATTCCAGTTATTCAGCATAAGACTTTTCAGGAGCACATTCTCAGCTTCCCTCCATTTATTATTTTCCATGTAAATCGTGCCTACAAACAGTAAAGGATAACTTCTTAACTCACATTCTTCACAAGCTTTTTCCAGAATTTCTAATGCCTCTTTTTGCTTTTTTTGACTTGCAAGAAAGTAGTACAAATAGATATATGGTAACAAATCAGTAGAATCCTCGTAAATGCATTTTTCCAAGAATATTTTATAATCCTCCATATTCCCTGCTCTGTAGGCCTCAAAAGCCTTGTTTAGATAAACATACTTAAGCCCTAACTTGGAACTGCTCGATCTGAATAATATACTTGATTCTTCTATTTTCCCTTCAAATAATACATTCCTTACAATGTTCTGTAGAGTATCTTTAAATGCTATTATACCATAAAAGGGAGACAGTGAATCAAAATCGACAACCACTGTATTTCTATTTTTTTGGGCTAATTTATATGCCCACTCCCTCGGATGGTTGGGATCTAAGCCCGTGAGTATAAGTAATGGAGACTTCACTGAAGATATTATTTTTATGGGATCATAAATAGGTAAAAGTTCATCGCCACTCGGTCCCTTTCCTCTCGCATTACATAAGCTATCAACTGCCTCTTTTGAGAGAATAGGCGATATTAATATTCCTCCACAGATTCTTGGTCTTTCTTTTAGTATTACCAGGGAAATACCACTACCCAGAGAATATCCTCCTACATAAATACGTCCGTTTGGAAATGTCAATTTTGTCCATTCGATAACCTTTTCTAAATCATTTAAATAATCTCTTTCACTTTTACATGAGCCATTTGATTTACCAAATCCTCTATAATCAAAAAGTAAAATATTGAAAAGTGGATGTAAAAAATTGATATATTGAATCCAGTAACTTTTGTTACCTGCATCACCTCCGGCCAATATAAGAAAATTAGGTATTTCGGAGGAACTATTGGAAGGAATGTACCATATATTTACAAATTCACTGTCGTTAACAGGAACATCAAATTCGGAGTATTTATAACCATACTCAAATGGGCTAGCAACGAAGTCTCTTTGTGGTTTAATACCCCATAGGGGGCGAATCAAGCCCGAGATAAATAATGTTATCAGTATTTTTTTCATCTTTTACCCTCCTTCCTATAATTACACTCAATTTCGTCAAAATATACACTATAGTTACGAAAATCCAAGATCAATCTTTTGTTAATAGTAACAGGGCTTTGGATTTGAGTAATATAATAAAAGATTTCCATTGCTACCAAGGATGCCACACTATTAGCAATAGTCACCAAAGAACAAGCATTATAATTCTGATTTAACACTTCAATATCTTCTATCCCGTGTTTCTTTTGCCAATCTTGAAAATAACAACTCTTATTTGGTATTACAAACGGTCCAACAAAACCAAAAAACTCAGTATACCCTCCTCCTATCCATGGGATCCCTGTTTCTTTAGATACTTTATCAAACCATTCAGCAATTTGAAGAGGATAATCAACGGCTTTTACTATCACATCTGGAGATATTTCTTCAACAATTTCTTTTAATGAAAAGTCATTATCAATTTTTTTGTCTAAAGTTCTCACATTTAATTTAGGAGCCACAGACTTCAAAAATTTAGAAAGAACCTCTATCTTAGGTTTCCCTAAATCTGAGAAAGAAGTCCCTGCCATTCTGTTTAAATTAGAAAGTTCTACTATGTCATAATCTACTATCGTAAGATTTCTCACTCCAAACAAGGTGAGAAAATAAATGAGCCAACTTCCAATCCCTCCTACTCCAAAAACTAATACATGAGCATTAAATAATCTTTTTTGGAAAATATAGGGGATACTTTCTTGAGGCTTTCGTAGATTCATTAAATTAAATAAAAGTAACTGTCTATGGTACAGACTATAGTCTGAATCACTCTCACAGTTGATATTTTGCGTTTTCTTTTCCTCTTTTATCAATATGCCTATTTTTTCTAGATCCTCTAATATCTGAATAAATTCTTCATATTTTATGTTACATCTAAAATGAGAACAGATATGTGAGTATAATTTATCAGTAGACAAAGGATTTTTGTAGCAATTATTTTTGTCCAAAAGACGAACAATTTCCTCAACTATCCCTACATAAGCCCCTCCTATCTTCCATGCCAGTGAAGGGGTAACTCCAACTTGCAATTTCTTCTT
>Ga0190349_1000180_pt1 | contig 22093 bp, 17 predicted proteins | sample 48721378_MG_FD_179798 | JGI IMG/M metagenome (GOLD analysis project Ga0190349, IMG submission 179798) | Hydrothermal vent microbial mat bacterial communities from Southern Trench, Guaymas Basin, Mexico - 4872-13-7-8_MG | ecosystem: Environmental > Aquatic > Marine > Hydrothermal vents >...
TGGCCAAAACATCCGTATCGCCATCACCATCTATATCAACTGAACAGAGGTGATCGGCCGCCCAGTTGCAGTAAATACCTGCATCCATGAACTTCTGAGAAAAATTGAGATTGGGAGAAGAATAATAAGGATAAAAGTCAGGATCAGTGGCGTCGCCCACATTAATATACATAGCTGCCACAAATTCGGTATAACCAAATTCATTACGACGATTTTTATAAAAGAAAAAATCAAGAAGGCCGTCGTTATTGTAATCAGCCACGGTTATCGAAGCAGGCCCAACCCGGAGGCCTTCATCATAGACTTCGGTGGGATCTACCTGGAAAACAACTCCATCATCATCAATACCATCTCCATCAGCATCTTCAAATTTATTTTTAACCAATATTAATCGGTAATTATTGGCAATATCTAAACCGATAAGATCTGGATAACCATCGCCGTCAAAATCACCGGCATCACAAACATAAATCTCAGCTCCCATACCGGCCGGTTCGGTAACCTCAAAATTAGCCCCTAAAAAATTCAAGGACACAGGACCTGGAGGCCAATTAGCTACTGACGAATTTTGGACATCTTTATAATCATCTGTGTCAAAATTTTCAGTGAAATTTCCTCGATACTCGGTACATTCCTGTTGAGCCCAGAATTTGAGAGCAAAGACCATTATTATAATAATCAAGGGCCCAAAGAGAATTAAAGATTTTTTCCTCTTTCTCATTTTATGCCTCTCTTTTTCAATAAGTAGCCCCAGGCAGCTGAATAGCCAAGCCTATTTCTAATCTAGAAGTAGTGATGTTATCGCCACGGCGGACAAGGCCAATACAAACCAGGAGGGCATCACCTGGATCTGGAGTACCTCCGGCTGCCTCATCATCAATTAAAAAGGCAGTATAGCTGTAAGTAAGATCAAGCTCACCACCCTCATCATAGTGATAAGGCTGTTTAAAAAATATGACATTGGCATAATCACAGGTTCCATCATCATCAGGATCCAATAAGTTTAAAACTTCTAAATCAGTTAATTTCCGAAAATAGTTCTGAGAAGTGGGAAGGTCGATACCCAAAGGCTCTTTTAAATAATGACCATCAAAACTAGTCCAAGCGTCATTGGTGAAAAAATCCTCAATAGTCAACCAGGAAGCATCAAAGCCAGCCTCAGCCGCATCAAAAGCCTGCTGCTGGGTGCGGATATTGCCGGCTACCTGGGGGCCAGTGGCTGTTACTGTTAAGAGAACCAAACCGATGGTCAACATAAAAGCCAAAACAAGGATGACTACAATTAAGGCCACCCCTTTAGCTGAATTATTTTTCTGCTTCTGTCTTCCAATAATAGACATATCTTTTTTATTTTTCATAATGTCCATTTATCTTGTTCCCGTATTGTAAATACTTAAAGTCAGGTTTCTAATATTAACTGTCGAATCGAGCAAAAAGCGGCGGTGTCTGTCAGCCTGAGCGGCCGCTGGACTATTAGCTATAGCTGGCCTTCGGTAAAGATAAAGGTTGGCGGGAACATTGGCCGAAATGCTGACCATTGGCTTAGGTGTTTTCCCCAGAATCCAGATTCTAACCTGGCGGATGCGGCTGATGTCATCTTGAGTCCAGGTATCCTGCCAGTCAGAGAAGCCTAAAAAATTGCCGCTGCCATCAACTAGATTATACTGAAATTGAAGATTCTCAATATTTTGGGCTAGAGGCATATGGCTGATGGTGCCGCTGTCATCAACCGTGGTCAAGTACAAAACATTAGGCAATCCCAAATAACCATCCTGGCCTAGGGTTAGATTCAGACCAGGGTAGTCGCCCGGATTCCCGGTTGTATCCAGCCAGTATTGTTTGATCTGACCGAAAGTTAATATTCCATCATCGTAACAGTCACCTGAACAACCGGTATCTACCAGCCCTCCTGGAGGGTTAAGCTCAGACTGACCAGGTTGCATGTTAATATGAGCCACACCGCTGCCACAGCCAAAAACACTATTCTGGGGAACATAGCGAAAAGCAAAGCAGCCTGGACACTTGGTAGATACTATTATGACATTCCTGTTTTCATAATAATCGGGACACTCATAGGGAGAATTCTCCAGTTCAAATTCATATAAAAAAGCAGTAGCTGCGCCACCGCCTCCTCCCCCTTGATACTGGCGAATTTTTATAGCCAGAGGATCATCAAAATTTCCTAAAAGTTTTATATAATCAGAGGATTCAGGGGCAGGCCCAAAGCCATCTTTACCTTCCAGAAAATAGCCGGCAATATCTAAGGTAAGACCAACTCCGGCTGACCTAACATCTCTCGAAATAAAAAACATAGAGGTTCTTACATCATGCTGTATTTCAGCTATCTGCTGCTGGTCAACAGAGATTTTATTGCTTCTCATATAAAGAGATAATGTTCCCAGAATAACAATGAGCATGACAGCACTGGCCACTAGGAGTTCCAGCAAAGTAAAACCTGGCTTTGACTGTCGATAAATCTCTGAAATTTTTTTAACAGGCTTCATTTTTTCATCCATTTTTTGCCGCTGTCTGCTGTCTTTCACCGGGTAATAACAGTGTTAACATCTGCTCTTACCCGGTATTGCCGAGGATTCTGGATAAGTGAATTTAAAGATCTATTCATTTCTTCTGCGGAAAAGACCATAACTCTAATGGCCCAGTTGCTGCCTGTATTCTGGACTTGAGTGATTCTTCTAAAATCATAGCTGCCGTCATTATTAAGGTCGATCTGCTCATCTATAGCTCCTGCAGTCAAGGCATTTAATTCATCAGCCGTTAAACTCCTCAAAGAATCTATCTGCTGCTGGGCCAAATAAGTAGCTACTGACATCCGTTCTGAACGAGAATTATTCATGACGCTATAGGTGAAAACTTGAGCTAATCCTAAGAGAGCGATTGCTATTAAAGCAATCCCTATGACAACCTCCATTAAAGTAAATCCCTTTCTTCTCCTTTCTTTCAGAGGCAAATTTAAATCTTTTTTCTTGATCCTCATCAATACCCTCATTGACTTTCAGATTCTAAATATTGAATTGAGCCTCCGGCATAAACATTAATGATTCTCAAATCAGGTTGATCGTATCTATCCAGTTTGAGACTTTGAAGACTTAGGCTGTGATGGTTATTATCGTAATTTAAAACGAAACCTAAAGGGGAAAAAACCACCGCCTTATCCGGAACTCCCGTTGAATCAGGAAAATCAACGACCACATTAAATTCCGAAGATATGGGCTTGCGGACAAAGCCGGGAAAGAGGCTCCAGTTGTCTGGAGTTACTTCTCTTTCAATGAAAAAAAACCACTGGTTGTTGTTATTGACAAAGCCTACTCTATGATTCAACTTGGTTTTAACAGCTTGAAATTTTGCTCTTTGCATGGTCGTTAGGACATCTCGGGCCTCATTTTCTAATTTCCTTACCTCTATTGACCTTCTTACATCAGGATAAAAAAGGAGAGAAATCATGCCAATTATGCCGATTACAACAACAATTTCTATAAAAGTAAATCCATTTGGCCTGACTTTGGGCATCTTTTTATTTTTGGCTGACATTTAAAGCATAGTCCTCTATTTTTTATTTAGTAATAATATATGTATTATCCTAGTCTTAAGGCGTCAATCGCCTCTTAAGGTGAATCTCTGGGTGATATTTATGATTTGGGCTTCACCCCCCTGATCAATTATTTCATCTGGAGCGGCTAACCTTTTTAACCTCCATTAAAACTTGATAAATGCTTATCCCTGTATCCAGTATTTCAATTTGTACATTTCAAATTCTATGGCCTGCTGGAGACAGCGGATTCCACAATTTTTAACTTGGAGCGTTTCCTTTCTCTCCCCTCAAATTGACTTCAACTTGAGATTGGGATAAAATCTCTGCAGCCGGCGGTGTAGCTCAGGTGGTTAGAGCATGCGGCTCATATCCGCAGCGTCGGGGGTTCGAGTCCCTCCACCGCCACATTAAATGAAAAATCTTAATTTAAATTCCTAAGGGCAAGAGATCCTATTGGCCAAGGATTGATTCCAGGTGAAATTAAGAGCCTTAAAGAGTCAAATCTTGTTGAACAGCCAGACAAGTTCAGTCTTCTTAGAATTCAATCAGGTGCTGGAGACTTCAGATAAAATCAAGGGCGAATGATGGACAAAACAACTGGGATTCTATCAGTAGTCAGGAAAACAATAATCAAGTATAATCTTCTTCACCAGGCTGACCACGTCCTTCTAGCTTATTCAGGAGGAACAGATTCAAGTTGCTTGCTGGCTGTCTTACTTGAGCTCCAGCCAGAATTCTCTCTTCGTCTTTCTTTGGCTCATTTTAATCATAAGCTCCGCTTAAGTGCAGATGAAGATCAACGTTTTGTCCAGGAAATAGCGGCCAGATATTCACTGCCTCTTTTTGTTGGTTCCGCAGAAGTCCGTTCTCTGGCTAAAAAAAGGAAAATAAATCTGGAAGAAACTGCTCGCCACCTTAGATATGACTTCTTAAAAAAAACCTCAGCTAAAATAGGAGCCAATAAAATTGCCACCGGTCATACCATGAGTGACCAAGCTGAAACGTTGTTAATGAGAATAATGAGAGGCAGTGGCCTAAGAGGCCTAGCCGGCATTTACCCTGCTCTGGAAGGAAAGATAATCCGACCCCTCATTGAATTAGAGCGAGAAAAGATAATCTTCTTCCTTAAAAAGAGGAATATTCCTTATCGCCTTGATGAGAGTAATTTCGATCGTCGTTTCTTTCGAAACAGGATAAGATTAGAGCTTATACCATTTATCAAGGAGAATTTTGAACTCCAAATTGTAGCCCATCTAGCCCGGTTAGCTTCTATCTGGCAGGAAGAAGAGGCTTTATTGGAGAGAATAGTCGAAGCCAAAGCTCAAACTGCTCTTATCGTTGCCAAAAACGGTCAGCTGCAGCTATCTGCTAAACACCTTGGTCAGCTTCCCTTAGCCCTTCAACGGCGAATAGTGCGCTATTTTATTCAAAAACTAAAAGGAAATCTAAGAGATATTTCATTCAAGGATATTGAAACTGTTTTAGACTTAAAAGAGGGTAAAGAATGCTATTTAAAAAAAGATATCATCTTGCGCAGAGAAAGAGGAATTTTCTCTTTAAAAACCAAAAAATTACCTAAAGTTAAATATCAATATAGTTGGTCTGGCCAGAATAAAATCGAAATAAAAGAGATTGGCCTTACATTTGAAGCCCAAGAATTAGAGGCTCAAAAGGTGGCTTCATTTAATTTCAATGATAAACTAACTGCTTACCTTGATAGGTCCAAACTTAAATTTCCCCTTTCAATCCGCAGCCGTAAACCCGGCGATAGCTATCAACCCTTAGGATCGCCTGGCCGGAAAAAGCTAAAAGAGATAATGAGAGCTAAACATATCCCCCTTTCTCTAAGAGAGAAACTTCCTGTTTTCCTCTCTGGAGAGCAAATAATTTGGGTCTACAGCCTCCCTATTTCAGAAGTTCATAAGGTAAGGCCTCAAACAACCTGTATTTTTCTCATCAAAGCCATAAATGACAATAAAAAATTCAGCGGATAATTACTCGAGCCGGCCGAGAAGCAAAAGTTAAAGATTGTCCCCCAGGACCATTAGCCACAATATTAGTCAAGCTAACTTCGCTTTCCCCTTTAGCGATTGATTCAAAGACAAGAGTAGCCATCCTGCCTGAACCCTTTAGGCCTTTACTTGGTTCAGGGCTGGAAAAGCCAATTGTACATAAACCAGAGCTGTTATCTATATTTTTCAAGAAAGGCAGAGAAGGACCAAGCTGGTTGAGAACTGCGCCTTTATTTACTTCCTTTAATTTTACCACTTGATTGTTGAAGTTAATATTAATAGACATATTGGTTATTGATTGTTGAGAACGAAGGTTTACACTTATCCTGAATTCTCGACCTAAAGGGACTTCTAAGCTGGAAGGGCTAAGAAAAATTTGATTTTGGCCAGCCTCACTTTCTTTCTGACTTTCCTCTTCCAGACGGCGCCTCATCGACTCCAGCCGAGAAAGTTCCTCAGGCTTAGGGGCTGTAGTTCTGGCTGTAGCTGTTATCCCGCCTAAATTAGTCCACAAAGGCTTAGAATCCTTTGCTGTAAGGGGAATTGTGCGGATAATATGGGGAGTAATAGTCATGATAACATCTGTCTGTTGAATAGTCTGATCGGTGTTGGAAAAGAGACTTCCTAAGATGGGAATATTTCTCAATCCGGCTATCCCCCGCAATGTTTTCCTCTCTTCATCCTTAAGTAAACCAGCCAGCAGATTGGTCTCACCATCTTTGAGCCTGATTATATTTTTTACTTCCCTGGTAGCAATGATAGGTATATTAGCATAACCACTTCCCCCCAATGATTTGAGCTTTACTTCCAGTTCCAAAGTTATCTCTTTTTCAAAATGAATCCTGGGAGTAATTTTAACATCAATTCCCACATCCATATATTCAAACGAAGTTACTGGTTGCTGGCTGATACCACCGGCTGCAATAGGAGTAAAGGTGGTCCGAGGAATGGGCACCTTGTCTCCAACAAGATACTCTATTTTTTCCCCTTCAACTCCCCGCAGCCGAGGCTGGGAGATGATCTTAGTATCAGCATCCTGCTCTAAAAAATTTAAAAAAGAAGCAGGAAGAGTAATTTGCCAATTTTCCACTTTAGAGAAATCTATATTTTTCAAATTCAACCAGCCTGTTTCCGAAGATTCTGCTCCGGTGTATTTTATTCCAATCATATTCTGGTCAAAATCCAGCCCAAGCTGTCTCAATCGAGTCCGCGAAACTTGCATGAATTCTAAGTCTATGATAACTTCACCCCTGGGCTTATCCCAGTTGTGGATTATTTCTTCAGCCAGCTTCACTACCTCTGGTGAAGCTCTAACAGTAACCGAATTCAGATTTTTATCAATAATCACGTTTGGAGCTCGGAATTGGGTCTGTAACATTTGCCGCAGCGGTCCCTGAATATCCTGAGCCTTGATATTGGAAAGGTAGAAAGTCTTAATGGCATTAATCTCATATTGAGCTCTTTTTACGGGCTGATCAGGGGCGATGATAATAGTTTTTTCATCAATAATCCTGTAAAAGTTTTTAGAAGCCAGGCATAAAGATTTAAGAGCCTGCTCAAAAGTCATATCAACCAAATCTATAGTAAAAGGAACATCTCTGAATTGTTCATCAAAAATTATGTTTACTTCCGCACTTTTAGCTAAGGCCTGAAAAACAGATCGCAGGCTGGCATTAATGAATTTAAGCTGCAGTTTTTTTTCTTTCAATTTAAGCTTGACCGGAAGTTCAATTTTTACCTCCTCCCCTTTTTTCTTCTCCACTTTCTTTTTTTCAAGGCTTTTTGCCTCCTCAGCAATAGCTCTGTTGGTAGGGTCATAAGATAGGGCTAAACTGTATTGAGCCTTGGCCTCCTCTTTTTTGCCTTGAGCTGTAAATTGACGGGCCTGCTGAAGATGAAAGAGGCTGGCTGCAATTTTTGCCCTAAGCAGGGCCAGGCGGTAAACTGAATTATCAGGATCCTCTGTGACAGCTTTCTCATAATATTTTATAGCCTTATCCCAGTTCTTATTGAGAGCGGCTTCTGTCCCTAACTTATAATTCTGACTGAGGATAGTACATCCCCAAAAAATAAGAATTACTGATATCAAAAAGGCTGTTTTTTTCATTCTTTTTCTCCTTGGAGAGAATATTGCTGATGGTAGCTGTCAGGACCAATTATTTCTATCTCTTTAGTGGTAATTTTCCCTACCTTAATCTCTTCATTTAGCTTATCACCCTCTTGGACAGCCACAGCTTGGCCCTCAAAGATTATCAGACCCACTACTTTCTCTCCATTATCTATATAGCCAACATACCTCAAATCAAGAGGACTGGAAGAAACGCCCGAAGCCTTAGAAGGCTTTGTCATCTTTAGTGACTGAGAATTAAAGGAAGTGTCCATCGCTAGCTGAGAATTTTTTATCTTCGAAAGACGAGGGGCAAAAATGTTTCTTTGAGGAAGGTCTGGCTCCCTTCGTGTGATCGCTAGTAATTCCTTGTGAATGAGACTCTGCTTTGGTTGAGATTTGAGGGACTCTTCCTTTTTGTTTTTATCTACAGCCAGGGTATTAAGGCCAGCCAACCAAAGGAAAATCAAAAAAATATTAACTGCCTTATTAACTTTCATAGTAGCCAACCAAACTTACTCTAAGCTCTAGTCCAGTTCCCCCTGAACTAATGTTTAAAAAGTCAATTCTTTCTACCAGCAAAAATTTGGGAAGTGTTTCGACAGAATTAAGGAATTTTTTCAAGGCATAATACGACCCTTTCAGGTTAAAGCTTACCGTTATCCTCTTTATTTTTCCTTTTTTGAGCTGAGCATAATCATACCTTAATTGAGAAATAGTTAAGCCAGATTTCTTGAATATTCGTTGCAAATCCATTCTTATCTGACGGAAAACATCACCATCTTTATAAAAATATTTTTCCCTTATATGTTGAAGATCACTTTTGGCTTCTTCCCAGCTAAACCATTCTTGCTTTTTCTTCTGAGCCTCAACAGTAGCTTTAGTTAAATTGTCTTTGACCTTGGTCAAAGACTCAAAGCTCTGAAAATACGATCTCTTCTCTCCAAGGGAAAAGACCGCTAGGAAGAGAAAAACAATGACGATTAATAAAGAAAGAAGAGTTAAAGTTCTCTTCTCTTTCTGATTTAAAATACTAAATAATTCTTTCATAGCTTAAGCTGACCTCGGAAAGCAGTTCTCCCTGTTCGTTTCTGCTTTCGTTCAAGACTTTTATCTGCTTAAACTTTAAAGCCTCCAAATTATTGATTAAGGTCAAAAGATCATCTAACTTCCTAGAGACAACTTTGAATCTAACATTCATGGTTAAGTCCTCATTAAAAGTGGGCACTAAGGAAATAATATAGCTAGAGTCTGGAAGAGACTTTTCTAAACTAGAGAGAAAATCTATCCAGGAAAAACTCTTACGATAGATGATCTGATTTACTTCATCTACTATCTCTTCATAGTCTTTAGTTATGCTTTCAAGGCGGGTTCTATACTGTTTTTCCTTAGCTTTCACTTCCTGCAGTGATTGTTCTAAATTTCGAATGGAGGCTTTAATAGTGTCTGACTTATTCTTATAAGATACAAAAAGATTGAGGCTAAGGAAAATCAGAATAAAAAAGACAATTCCCAGCCCGACAAAAGACCAGTAGAATAATTTTCTGTTGCCTAAAGGATGGCTGGCTAAATTTAAATTTAGCTGCTTATTATTTAACATTGGACTTGACCTATCAATGGCGATAGAAAATGCCTTTCCTCTTGGCTAAGGTTTTTTAGAGTAGGAATATCGATTATTTTTGAAGACAAAGATAGTTTTTCTTGCAAGCCAGCTAAAAATTCCTCCTTTCTATCTAAGAAGCCAAGGCGAAGAAGAATAATATTTATTTTTTTCTTTTCTTTATCTTCAATAAAATTAGCTGTATTTTCGATCTCTTTGACAATCCCCTCAATCTTTATTTCAGTCTCCAGACTGGAAGTCAAAGTAAAATCAAAGTGTTTCTGGCGATAAAGGCTTATTTCTGAGGAAGCAATCGCCAGCAGAGCCAAAGAATCATTCTCAACATTAGCCAGGAGATAATGGCCATCTCTTTCTATTTTGCCTAGATTAAATAAAGCAAAAAGAGGTGAATTAACAACTCTAACTTTTAGGCCAAGACGAGCTAAGAGATCTTCATATTCTCTAACCACAGATGTCCGAGCCAGGGCCACTACTACCTTCTGGGAATTATTTGATTTAATAACATCGTAGGAAAAGCGGACGTCCTCAGGGATGACGGCCATCTGTTTCCTTATTCTAAACCGTAACAGTTCTTCTCTTTCTTCTTGACTGAAAGGGAAGGTATCAAATGAAAAAATAAAAGCTTTTAAACTCAACTCAGGAATAAGACAAGCTACCCTTCTCTCTGAAAGATGAAATTTGGCCAATTCTTGTTTTAACTTTTCTTCCAGCCATTTCTCATTTTTGATATTTTTTTGGCTAAAGGAGGCTTGAATAACATCCCTTGGGAGAGGCAAAATAAAATAATTTTTTATTTGGTTGTTCTTGACTGAATGATCAAGACAAGCTAAATAACCAGAGGAAAAATAAAGAACAACATGCAAACAGGGAGGCTGGCTAAAGTATCTCTTTAATTTATCTTTAAAAGAAATAGTTGCAGCCATTTTTCATTCCACAAAAGTAACTTTATTTAATTCTTTAAGACTGGTTATACCTTTTAAAACCTTCTCCATGCCTACTTCTCTTAAAAAAACCATGCCTTCTTCTTTGGCTCTTTTTTTAACCTCTGATAAAGGCTTCTTGGCTAAAATCATTTCTCGGATTTCATCAGAAAGTTCCAATAACTCAGCAATGGCTGTCCGGCCTCGATACCCAGTATAACTGCAGTCAAGACAACCCTGGGCCTGATAAAAAACCTGTTCTTTATAACCCCCGGGATCAAGACCAGACTCAACTAGCTGGTCCTCATTGTACTTAACAGGAACCTTGCAATGGGGGCAGAGAACCCTTACCAAACGCTGAGCCAAAATACAATTTAAAGCCGAGATAAAACTGTAAGGATCAACCTTCATGTGGAGAAAGCGGCCGATAACATCAAAAACATTATTAGCATGAACAGTAGTAAAGACTAAATGGCCGGTTAAGGCAGATTGGATGGCAATCTGAGCTGTCTCTGGATCTCTAATTTCCCCAACCATAATCTTATCAGGATCATGTCTCAAGATCGATCTTAGCCCCCGAGCAAAAGTTAAGCCTTTTTTTTCGTTGACTGGAATTTGTGTTATACCTTCAATTTGATATTCCACTGGGTCTTCAATAGTGATTATTTTATCTTCAGGAGATTTAATCTCAGTCAAGGCTGCATAAAGAGTAGTGGTTTTACCGCTTCCAGTAGGACCAGTGACCAGTATCATACCATAAGGCTGAACAATGTATTTTCTGAATTTGGCCAGAATTTCATCAGAAAATCCTAATAAATCCAGCCTCAATTCAGAAATAGCTTCGGTAATCATTTCTTTATCAAGAATGCGAATGACTGCGTCTTCGCCGTAGATACTGGGCATGATAGATACCCGAAAATCAATGGTTTTGTCTTTAATTCTTAACCTAAAACGGCCATCTTGGGGAACTCTTCTTTCGGCAATATCAAGGTCAGACATAACTTTTACTCTAGAAATAATAGGAGATTGAAATTTTTTATCTATGGGAGCCATGGCTTCACTCAAAACGCCATCTATCCTATATTTAATAGTTACTCCTTCCTCTCTTGATTCAATATGAATATCGCTGGCTCGTTTTTGAACAGCCGTAAAAATTATTGAATTCACAAGTTTAATGATAGAGCCATCTTGATCTGCCAGTTTTTCAACTGATATTACCTCTTCTTCTTCAACGCCTTCCTTTTCGATAACGGGCGTAATAAAGCCTTCAGTAGCTTCTCTTAAAACCTGAAGAGCAGTTTCACTTTTCCTGAGAGCCTCATGGATGGCCCTTTTAGAAGCAGCGTAGACTTCCACCTTTTTTCCCAAATTAGACTCGATGGCATCAATAGTAGCGATATCTGAAGGATCGGCTATAGCGATTTTTACTCTATCTTTGTTTTCTTCTAAAGGAATAAAATTAGAACGATACAAAAAATCTACAGGAAAAGATTGGACCAGTTCTCGACTCATAGAATAAGAGGAAAGATCAATATAAGGAACATGGTATCTGGCTGCTAATTTTTTGATTTGCTCTTCTTCCGATTCAACTCTTTTTTTTAATTCTTCTTTTGTTGATTTATTCATCTTCGATCCTTTAACGAGCTACCCTTATTATGTTAAAAATAGGTAAATAAATAGAAAGAAGCATGGCCGCTACAATCAGGCCCATAAAAATGATAATAACGGGTTCAATAAGAGAAACAAAAGTATTAATTTTCGTTTGCACTCTCTCATCATAGACATCAGCCACCTCAATCAGCATGCCTTCGAGATTAGCCGAAGTCTCTCCTATTCTGACCATATCTAAGGCCAATGGTGGAAAACAACCACATTTTTTGAGTGAATCTGAGAGGCTTTCTCCATTTCGAATATAATCAGGCAGCGGCTTGAGTTGTTGAGTCAAGAATTTATTGGGTACAGCTTGAGTTGCCACCCCTACAGCCGAAAGAAGAGAAATTCCTCCTTCGAGAAGAAGGCTTAAAGTCCGGCAAAAAAGCGAAATTCCTGATTCTAACCAGATCAGCCCACCATAGGGCAATTTTAATTTTAATTTATCTATTACTATCTGGGTTTTCTCTTTCTTTTTAAGCCATAGATATATCAAAGCCAGAAGGATAATTAAACTAGCAATTAAAACAAAATTGTTTCTGATAGCCAGCGAAAATGACATTAAATATCTCGTTATTCCAGGAAGTTGGGCTTCAAAATCTTTATAAAAATCAGAAAAACGAGGAAGGATAAAATTAATAAGGACAGTCAATAGAAAAAAAGAAAAGAAAAGAAGTAAAGTTGGATAACTCAGGGCGGACTTTATTCTCGCTTTTGTCTTGGATATTATTTTTGCGTAGTTAATATAACGGCTGATTGTACTGGCTAAATTGCCACTCTGTTCACCAGCCATAAGGGCAGCTGTATAAACCTTGGAGAAATTTTTTTCATAAGGAGCAAAAGCCTCAGAAAGCGATTTACCAGCTCTGATTTCATCTTCTACTTTCATTAAAACTTCTTTTAAATGAGTATTCTTAACCCGACTGCCAATAATCTCAATACTCTTGAGAATGGGATAGCCAGCTTTGATGAGAGCCACTAACTCTTGATTAACCGCGATTATGTCTTTGTCTTTAATCTTTTTTTCCAAGGTTAAGCCTGGAAATTTTAATCTTTTCCAATCTCTTTTAACCGAGAGGACACATAGTCCCTTGGCCTCAAAATGAGCTTTGCAATCTTGAGGGGAAGGGGCAAAAAAACTTTGGGAAAAAGTTTGTCCCTCTTCGGTGGCTAATCGACATAAAAAATATGGCATTCTTTTCCTGAAATTTTTATTTTCCTCTAACCAAACAAATATTAGGTTATACTATTTTTTTTGTCAAATTGATAAGGCCTCTCTAAGTTTCTCTAATGATTACCGTCCTCCTTATCTATCTTATTTAATATAAATAAGATAGATCTTAATTTTTAGAAGTAGAGGCTATAGCCTTTCACAACCTCTGACCAAACTTCATCCTTTTTCAACTAATGATTTTTGGCCATCCTGGTTAAAATGTAAATAGCCTCCAGGGATGATCCCCAGGGTGAATTTCTCTATCGAAGAAGAGGATAGTTTTCTCCTGCTTTCGACGATTTACTAAACCACACCTTATTGACAAAATTTGAGTAAAAGTTTATCTTTAAAACAGTGAAAAATAAAGTAATAGCGGCTATCCTCAGCTTGCTCTTAGCTTCAGTTTTCTTATTCTATTTTTACCAAAAAAGAGCTGGAGCGGCCTCGTTTTTCTATCTAAGTGACAGTTCCAGTCATCCCCAAACCATAAAGAAGCCTAAGTATGACTATATGAGTACTTTTCTCTCTCGCAATACAAAACCTTTGGGCTTAAAGGAAAATATAGCTTTAAGGAAATTCCTTAAGCAGTCAAGTATAAAATGGTCTATTAGATCAGGGGAAAGACATATTTTAAATTAACCCTGCCATGTACTTTTTGAGGAAAACTCAGTTATTTGTATTATCTAAGATAAAAAAAAGAGAATGAGTTTATTCTTAAACTATGAATAAAAAAATTTATTTAGGAGTTTTCCCTGTTCTCCTTTTATTAGCCTTAGGAATAGCCAATATCTACCAAAAAGTAGGGTGGAAAGAGCCTACTGATGGAGTTACCTGGAAGAAGAAATCACAAGGCCTGATAGCCGTAAAAGTCGAAGTAGACAGTCCTGGCTATTTAGCTGGTCTAAAAAAAGGGGATATTCTCTATTCTATTAACAATAATTTAACCAAAAATAAAATAGATATAGCTAAAAATAGGTGGCAAGCCTGGGCGGCTAACCAAAAAGTCACTTATCAAATTAACAGAGGTGGGGAGCTTATTTTTCCTTCTTTTTATTTAAGCCAAAAGGGAACCGAGCTTATCTACTACTATCTGGCCCTCTTAGGTTTGACAACTTTAGTTATTGGCTTTATCGTTTTCGTCAATTCCAAAAAGCCTTTTTCTATGCCTTATATCTTCTTTTATTTCTTGTGTCTAACTTTTTATTCCTTTTACATTTTCTCTCCAACGGGAGAAATGGATACTCTGGACAGCCTATTTTATTGGCTGGATAAAGCAGCCTTTTTCTTCTTCCCGCCTCTGCTTCTTAATTTCTTTCTCATTTTTCCTCAAAGGAAAAAACCCATAAAGAAAAGGTCTTCTTCAGTCTATTTCTTCTATCTTCCTGCCTTATTACTGCTGGTCTTGAATATTCTCCTTCACTTACCTACTTTCCAGAAACTAGGGGATGCTTTTATATATCCTCTCTTTCAAGCAGCAGAAAAAATAGGCCTTCTCCACTTTGCTTTATTCTGCCTTGCTACTCTCTTTGTCATTTTTTATGGCTCTTTTCAATCTTCTAATTCCTTAATAAAAAAGCAACTACGTTGGATAGCTTACGGTCTTAGTATTGGTTTTCTTCCTTTCACAGCCTTCTATATTTTGCCCTTTGTAGCTGGTCATACTCCCTCTAAAATAGCTGAATTAACCGTTGTTCTCCAAGCCATCGTACCTTTGACTTTTGCTTATTCTCTTTCCCGCTACAAACTTATGGACTTTGAAGTTCTCCTTAAAAAAGCTTTTACTTTAGTTTCTTCCTATGTAGTCATTGCCATTCTTTACTTTATTGTCAGTTCCCAGACAAAAATTTTTTCTGAGAATAGACTTAATGCTCTAATATTGGGCATATTGGCCATAATTCTGGGTGCCACCCTTTTTTCCCCTCTGAAAAAACTCTTTCAATCACTGATAGACAGAGCTATTTATAAAAGAAGCTATAAATATCGAAAAACCCTCCTCTCAATCAGTCAAGAATTAACCAGAGAAAGGAATCTGGATAAATTATCCCAGGCTCTCCTAGAATTGATTGGCAATGCTCTTTCTTTAAAATCGATTGCTCTACTTCTTCCTGCAGACAACGATCAAAAAACTCTCTCCATATTTAAAGCCAAAGGAAAACTTCTTTCTTCCGCCAATAAAATAATTCTTGACCATCATCTGTTTCAAAGCTTAAGAAAAAAAGATTACCTTACTTTTTACTCAGCCAACAATCTTTCCACATGGGGCATTTTTCATTTAATGCCTTTGAAGGTAGAAGAAAATCTTATCGGCTGCTTAGGTATGGGTAAAAAAATAGATAATACCTATCTCAATTCAGAAGATTGGGAGCTGTTGAGAACGATATCCTCGACAGTAGCGCTAGCCTTAGAAAATGCTTATCTTTACAACCAGACCAACCAAAGAGCTGTAGAACTGGAAAGATTAAAAGAATACAGCGAGAATATTATTGAAAGCTTAACTGTAGGCGTAGCCGTTCTCGATCAGGAAGGAAAAATTATAGGTTGGAACCGAATTTTGGAAGAAACTTTTGGCCACAAAAAGGAAGAAGTGATTAACAAAAACTTAATAGAAGTTTTGGGTAAAAAAAATTTTCAGGCTATCTTCCCTACAGACACTCAGCATGGATTTCGCCTCTTGAGTGAAATTACTTTAGAGATGCCCACTGGAGGGAAAAAGATCTTTGACATTGCCAAGACTCCTCTGCTCGATAATAAAATGAGTCCCTACGGAACAGTCATTGTATTTGAGGATATTACAGAAAAAATATCTCTTCAACAGCAACTTCTTACTTCTGAAAAGTTAGCTTCTATCGGCCTCCTCTCAGCCGGTGTCGCCCACGAAATTAATACTCCCTTAACAGGTATTTCTAGCTATATCCAGATCTTGGAGAAAAAATTATCCAACTCTCAGCATTCTCAGATCCTGGAAAAAATAGAAGCTCAAACAGATAGGGTAGCTCGGATAATAAAAAACCTCCTTAACTTTGCTCGCAATCCTTCAGAAACATCATTTTATCATGTTGACCTTAAAGAAAGCCTCCAAGAAATAGTCTCTTTAATTGATTACAAACTGAAGACATTAAATATAAAGTTGGAAATGAGCCTTTCTCCTCTAGAGCCAATCTGGGCTCAAGGGGAAAGACTGCAGCAGGTTTTTATCAATATTATTCTAAATGCTATCGATGCTATGCCTGAAGGAGGAACGCTTACCATTGAGCTCAGTCAAGAAAATAAAACAGCCATCATTAAAATAAAAGACACAGGCAGAGGGATCAAAGACCAGCACCTTCCCCATATCTTTGATCCTTTTTTTACAACTAAAGGATTGGGTAAGGGAACTGGGCTTGGATTATCAATAAGTTATGCTATTATAAAAGAGCATGAAGGCCAAATTACCGTGGGAAGTGAAACAAATAAAGGCTCACTCTTTACCATTTATATTCCCATGGATTTAGATAAAAGAAAAAAGATAAATAAATCTGTCTCTTCAAATTAAAATGGCGAATAAAGGCACCATCCACATCATTGATGATGAACCCATTATTCATGAAGTCTTAGGAGATCTGCTTTCTCCGGAAGGCTATCAAGTAGAGATATCTTCGAGTGGAGAAGAAGCCCTAGAAAAACACGCTTCTCAAAACTTTGACCTTATCCTCCTTGATCTTCTAATGCCTGGTTTGGATGGTCTGGCTGTTCTCAAAGGCCTTAAAAAAATAGATCCTTATGCTGTAATTATTATCATTACTGCTTATGCTTCTCTTGAATCAGCTATTTCAGCAATGAAAATGGGTGCTTTTGATTACATCCAAAAACCTTTCAAGCATGAGGAATTGCTGCTGACAGTAAAAAGAGCCATCAAACACAGATGGCTCCTCCAAGAAAACCTCCGTTTAAAAGATGAACTAAAAAGGAAATTCAGTTTCGAAAATATAATCGGCAAAAGTAAAGTGATGAGCAATGTATTCGAAGTAATCAAAGCCTCAGCTCCAACCCGAAGCACTATTCTTATTCAGGGAGAAAGCGGCACTGGCAAGGAACTTGTAGCTAGAGCTATTCACCAAAACAGTGACCGAGCTGATTTTCCTTTTATCGTGGTTAATAGCGGTTCTTTACCTCCCGATCTCTTGGAGAGCCATCTTTTTGGTCATGTCAAAGGGGCCTTTACGGGAGCAGTGAGTAATAAAAAAGGCCTCTTCGAAGCCGCTGATAAAGGCACTATCTTCTTTGACGAAATCTCATCTCTAAACCTTGAAACTCAGGCCAAATTGCTAAGAGTGCTCCAAGATCGAGAATTCATGAGGTTAGGAGGGACAAAAACCATTAGGGTTGATGTCAGGGTTATTGTTGCCACTAACTCTAAACTGGAGGATTTAATCATCCAAAAAAAATTTAGAGAAGATCTTTTTTATCGATTGAACGTCATAAAAATCGAGCTTCCTCCCTTGAGAGAAAGAAAAGAAGATATCCCTCTTCTGGTTAAACATTTTTTAGATATATATAGCCAACAGAATAATAAAGAAATAGTTGGAGTCACTGAAGATGTTATGGAAATATTTGAAGATTATGACTGGCCGGGAAACATCAGAGAGTTGGAAAACCTCATTGAAAGGGCAGTTGTTTTAACTAAATCCAAGCTTATCACTCGGGCTAATCTCCCTCCCTTTCTACTTGAACGTCACTCCCGAAAAACAGAATATTTTCTTGATTTTGGCTCCAATCTAAATCTAAAAGAACAGACTCAATCTTTCCAGAGAAAAGCCATAATGGAAGCTTTAAAAAGAGCTAAAGGTGTTCAAAAAAGAGCAGCTGTTCTTTTAGGAATTAAGCCCACCACCTTGAATGAAATGATCAAAAGATTAAATATTAATGAAGCAGATTTTTATAAGAATTTGTAATTAAACTTTAATAGAATTTCCCTGGAACAGCTTCGTAGCTATTAATTTTTATTTTTTTCGGTTTGGCTTCCAGCCAAAAAGAAAAGCGGTTGTTGAGACGTTTAATTATGAGCTTCTTAATAATTTTTTTCCCCTCTAAATTCCATTCAATCCATAAAGGGAAAATAAAAAAACTCTTAGGCTGAGAGAAGCTAAATTCAAGAAAATATTTTTTATCTTTTTTAACCACAGAATAAGATGATCTAACCTGAGGCAAGTCATGGCTTTTAAACCAGCCTTCAAAAAAGGGCTTCAGTTCGAAATCTGAAACCCTCTGGAAAGTATGGAAAAAATCAGCCGTGGTTGCCGCTTGGTATTTATGTTCACTAAAAAATTTTCTTAAACCATCAAAAAAACGTTTCTCTCCCAGCAGGTCTTTAAGCATGTTTAAGATTAAAGAAGATTTATCATAGATTATAGCTTGATAGGCTTCAAAATCAAAATAGCTAAGGCGTGAACCCATAATTATAGAACCCCATTCTGACTTCTTCCTCACCCATCGAGAGAGGGTTTTAACTATGGACATAAAATCTCTTTCTCCATATTTTTCTTTCAAATATAAGATAGAGGAAAACTGGGCCAAGCCCTCACTTAACCATTGATCATGATAGGTTCTCCAGGTCACCGCTTGTCCCCACCACTGGTGAGCAATTTCATGAGCAATGAAATATTCTTTCCATCGGGAAAAATCTACGGGGCTGGCCCGGCTGACTAAGCGGCCTTTGCCTGGAATTCTGGGCAATTCATTGAGAATAATAAAGGAAGCTGGACTGTGGCCTCCACTAGTCGGCCAAATTCTCTGAACAATAGTTAATTTTTCATAAGGATAAGGTCCAAATTTTCTAGTATAAAAATTCAGAATATCTTCAGCTTCTTTTAAATATAATCCTTTTTGATAGATAAGATCAGAAGATCTTAAAAAAAGAAGGGGTAAAGAAGACAAATCTTTCTCAACTTCAATAAATTTACCAACTATAAAAGAAAGATATTTCAAAGGACGTTTCGTTTGAAAGGTGTAGGAGGTACTGCCTACTTTCTCAATTTCTTCTACTTTTTCAACACTTCTCAGTTTTTCTGTCTTTACTAACTGACCATTGGCAATACATCTATAGTCTGGAGGGACGATTATTCTTAAGCGGGCCTGGAAATAATCAATAGTATTAGGAGCAGGATACCAGTAAGAGGATTGGCTGTAGAGATATGTATCATACTTAGGAGGTATAAAGATTAAAGTCTCATTGAACTGGCCACTCCTTAAGACATCAGCAATCTGGCGGGGAGGTATAATTTTTCCCCGGTAAAAAATCTCTACCGAAGTATTCTTCCCTTTAGGTAGAGGCAAAAAGAAATAAATGTATAATATTTTTCTGAGTTTATCTTTGGTGAAAAACAATTGACGCTTTTCTTCATCAAAAATTCCTAAAATCTCGAGGTTGGGATTAAATTTGAGCTTAAGACCATCAAGGCCAGAGACGAGCGAACTTATTCCAACCTTTGCTTTGCCAGAAAGGTAGCAATCTTTGGGATTAAAATCAATGGCAATATCATAGTCATTGATATCAAATTTCCGCCCAAAAGAAACATATAATTTCGGCAGCTCTTTTTCTTCCATTGGGCTATAAAGATTGATTATCTTCTCTCCTTTCCATTTATAAAGGCTCACTTCTTCCCGGGCTAAAGGAGAATAAACATAGCTGAATTTCCCTATCTTCTGTCCTTCAAATTCAAACACAGCTTCATCACCTTGAGGCAAAAAAGAGAGCAACTCTTTACTCCAGGAATTTTCTATAGTGAATGACCGAGGATAATGCTTAACAAAAAGAGAATAAGCTCTATTTATTTCCGATTTAGATATATGATATGATGACCTGCCTTCTTGCCTGTAAATCTTTATCTTTCTTTTAAAAAAAGAATCAGAAAATCTTAAATAACAATAATTAAGCTTATCTTCAAGAAAATCTTTTTTATACAATAATTCAAGCTGGTGCTTTTCTTTAGGATCTGAAGGTGAAAAATGAAAACGACCCCGACCGATCACCAGCAGAGCTGTTTCTTCTTCTGGAATATTATCATAGAAAAGAAGGGCATCTTTGAAAATAAGCTTGATATCTACATGTTCAATCTCAATTAATTTAACCTTTTCTATCTTATCAGCTGGAATTTTTATTTTATAAAGTTCCCTCAGCCCTGGCGATACCTTCTTATCTGCTATTAGCCAGCGGCCATCTTTTCTCATTAGCTCAAGTTGCCAAGTCTCAATAGTAACAAAATAAGAATTATGGAAGAAAACCTGTAGGAAAAGGCACCCTTTATCCCCAGCCAAAATTGGATTTTTAACTTTGAAAATGGTGACTTCATTAACCTCAGGGTATGGCCGTAAATAATTTATTTTTTCTCTTTCTTCTTCTCTTTTTTCTGGTAAAAAATTTTCTAGATAACTTTCTGCATTCTTCATTTTTAGTGAATTTTTAATCCTGTCTAAAAGCTCATCTATACTGCTTTCCTGAGTAAAAGCCAAAAGATTAAGGGAAGTGGCCAAAAGGATAATTAGAAAAAAAATAATTCTATTTTTCATATAGATATTATATAAAAATATTAATTTCTTGCCAAAATGAGGAGGCTTCCCCCAAGTTCTTTTTTTTATTTTTCATCAACTATAGAAAGAGCAAAATTTATGCCAATCAAAAAATCAAAAGTCTAATTATAGTCAGGGGAAAAATCTAATTTTGAAATTTAGCAGCCAAAAAACTGTAAAATAAATTTACAATCGCGACTGGAGTTTAAAATAAAAGTTTAAATTTAATTATCTTTTTTCTTATCAGCGATAAAATCTTCTTCCCAAGTAATAAAACTGTGGTAATAAATTCTATCTCCTTCGTCAATACCTCTTGTAATCTCTGTAATATGGGATGTAGAAGCACCAAAGGCTTCTACAGCATAAAATACACCTTTCTCCGGATCAGTTTCGTTGCCACAAGTGTAGAAATCAAGAGCTCCATAGCCATACTCTGGCCAGGTATGAGTTGAGATATGAGACTCTGAGATAACAATGACTCCGCTCACACCATTAGGAGGGAAACGGTTGACTGACACAGACCAAACTTGGGCCCCGGCTATTTCAGCTGCCTTGACTAATATTTGCTGTACTTTTTCCACACTACTTATTATCTTAGGATCACAGCCAGAAGCTTCAACAATATAATGATGCCCTATTGAAGAATGATTTTTTTGGGCCATCTCGACTCTCCATTTTTAATTTAAAAACAATCTGCTCTAGATTATACACCTCTGTCAAGAAAATAAAAATATCTATTTAACATATTTTTTTTCTAAACAACAACTCTTTTTTCCTCTTTGACTACATTTAAAACAATATGAGTTACTGTCCTATCCACATTTTTCAGGGAAAGAGTCTTCTTTATAAAATCATTTAAATCTGCCCTGTCCTTAAAATAGCCAATGATTAAAGAGTCCCATTCGCCGGTTATATCATAAACAGCTGTTATCCGCACATCTTTGGCTATTTCATTTTGAACTTCTAACAATTTTCCTTTGGAAATACGCAAAGCAATAATGGCAATTAAATTTAGTCCAAAGTATTCCGGGTTAACCACAGGAATATACCCCTTGATAATCCCCGAATTTTGATAGCGTTTAATCCTATTTATCACGGCTGTAACTGAAGTTTGAACTTCTCTGGCAACTTCTCTAAAGCTCTTCCTTGCATTTTTATTCAAGACTCCGATTATTTTTCTATCCAACTCATCAGCCATAATTCCCTCCATACAATTGTCTTTATTTCTTTATAATAATATCACAATAGTATTTTATTTTAAATTAATTATTGACAAATATAATTCCTGTTTATAATATATTATTCTTATGTCAAAAAGATCATCTGAGTAATAATTGAATAGTATGAAAATTCTTTTTTTTGGTCAAACAAAAATCATCTTTATAAACATCACTAAAACCGTGATAGCCAATAATGAAAAAGGTCATACTTATATAGGCAGCGATTTTCTCACATCCGAGCCCATAGTGGTGGGT
>Ga0190349_1000181_pt1 | contig 22070 bp, 20 predicted proteins | sample 48721378_MG_FD_179798 | JGI IMG/M metagenome (GOLD analysis project Ga0190349, IMG submission 179798) | Hydrothermal vent microbial mat bacterial communities from Southern Trench, Guaymas Basin, Mexico - 4872-13-7-8_MG | ecosystem: Environmental > Aquatic > Marine > Hydrothermal vents >...
CTTGATGGAACTGGACCAAATGCCTTCATTTTGTATTACCTCCTATTTGGTTTTAGAATAACAATAAAAACCTTAGAATCAAGCCAACAATTAATAAACCGTAGATAAGAACTACAATTTCAGGAATTTATTCGATCTTTTCTTCTAATTTTTTTATCAGATACTTTAGTTCCTCAAGATTTCTTACATTGAAATCAGCAAATCCGGTACCCATACGAACAGTCTTACAACCCGCCAGCCTCCCCGCTTCGATGTCAAAATCATAATCCCCCACCATTAATGCATCTTTGGGCAAAATAGCAAACCTGTTGAGAATAGCAAATATTCCTTCAGGGCTCGGTTTTAATTTATAGCCATCATCCCTTGTTACCATCACATCTATACCACTGGATAAATATCCCAATGCCTTTAAAGTTGCTTTCCTACAATTTCTTGTGAGTACTGCGATTTTTATCCTTTTTTGCCTTAAAAATTCAAAAAGATCGCTGAGTCCATACTTAAATCTTGAATGTTCTGCCCTTCTCATCTCTTCTTCACTCAGTATTTTTAAACCATCAGGAAGATTTAATGAGATAAGTTTCTCATAAAGAGGGTCAAGTTCGTTCTTTGGAATATTAAGCCGTTTTGCAATCCTTTGGCGCATTTCATCAAAAGAAACCTCATTGTCAACAAGTGTCCCATCAAGGTCAAATATTATTATTTTCATTACTAATCATAGTCTAACCTTGTTTTTTCATCACAGATGACGAGCTTCAACCTCTCTTCCCATTCGGGATCCTTGTAGGTGCCAAGCTTCTGGTGGGTTAAATAATACTTTTGAGGAATAGGATGTGTTCCCAGAATTACCTTCATTCCATATTTTTTTTCTATTAATCTTTTAAAATAATCTAAATAGGGACAGGGAGGATAACCCACTAAAAATCCTGTAGCAAAGTGGATTGCCTCTACCCCATTCTTTTTCATTTCTTCAGGTGCATACTCTATATTTCCTCCAGGGCATCCTCCACAGGTAGTATACCCTGCAACTTCTACATCTATGTTTCTATAGATGCTAAATGCACCCTCCCTATTCCTTAGCGATCGAAAACATTTACCTCCTGCACAGTTACGATACCTATCGCAAATAATAATCCCAATCCTTATTTTCTTACCCATTTTATTTGAACACCTCCCTAAGGTTCTCAGATGAGACCTTATTCCCCCATTTCTTCAAGTTCTTCTTCCCTAAATGTGGTGAGGGGTGGCTTTTCCTCAAGATTCCTTCCAGGCTCATAATCAAATACTTTACTTGTCTCTTCTCCTACGGCAAAGAATAACCTTTGAAGTTCAATATTTTTTGGACAGGCATCTTCACAGAATCCACACCCAGTACAGGAAGTAGACATATGTGCAAGTCTCCCAAGGTGGAAAAATAAGGTATCTGTTGGGAGTCTTACAGCACCCTTCTTTTCACTCCATTCAAAGTAATCAGGAGGTGTAAATTCAAATACAGGAGACTCCCAGAAGCATTCCTTGCAGAAACAGATAGGGCATTGATCCTTACAATTGTGACAGTCTATACAGGTATCAAAGTATTTTAATAGATTGTCTATTCCACGCACTTCCTTAAGAGTTTTATCTTTTATTTCGTTCCATTTTTTAGTTCTTGTTTCAATTAATTTGTTTACTTCCTTCTCTCTCTCGGGGACCTCTCCAATATCAGATATCTTGAGTTCATCTAATATATTTTTCCCATTTTCTGTTTGGGAAATTAATAGTATTCCATCTTTCTTATTGGTACCAAAGAAACCCATTATTATATCAGCATATTTGTTTGGAACAGGAGTTTTACAGGTTGTACACGCCCTTCTTAGATTGTTTTCCTTATTAGAAATTATAAGATCCATATAGTCCTTAAAGGGATCTTTCCCTTTGTCAACCATATCCTTATAAAGTTCTGAATCATACACTCCATAACAATCTGTTCCAATTATTATTATGTTTGAACTATCTATCTGCTTAAACTTTATTAATTCAATATAGTTCCTCAAATCACAGGGCCTTATAACAACGGCTATTTTTTTGTCAGATGGCTTGAGACGCGTTATTCTTTTAACTTCATTTGCAGTACTAACAGGCATCACTGGCACAAAAGGATTTGCTTTATCAAGCATTGAGGTATTGGTTACAAAGGCAGGATGTGCTCCTCTACCGGAATCAAGAACAAGAGGAACGATAATAGCATCTACAATTTTTTTCTCCATTAAATCTCTTAAAAACTTTCTTGAGGACTTAACAATATCATTTTTTACATTAACCTTACCAATCATCCATTCCTCCTACACATTCCATTTCTTCCCAAGAAGATTAGGACCCATTTCTTTTGTCTTTTTCGTTATTTCTGTCATAGTCTTTGCAAATTTAACACCTTCACTTGCAGAAATCCATTTAAGATATATCCTATCATCTTCGAGGCCAAGGGTATTAAAGATCGTTTTGATTAATTTCATTCTCCTTCTTGCTTTATAGTTACCATTTATATAGTGGCAATCTCCAGGATGACATCCCCCAACAATAACTGAATCTGCCCCTTCCAGAAGCCCTCTAATAACATATGCTGGATCAACTGTTCCAGAACACCAAACCCTTATTGGTCTTACATTTGCTGGATAATGAATTCTTGATGTCCCGGCAAGATCAGCAGCAGAAGAAGTACACCAATTGCAAAAGAACCCAAGTATTTTTGGTTCAAATTCTGCCATTATACCTCCTTTATATAATTGAATCCATCATCTGGATTACAGTTTTTGCATTCAAAACCCTCAACTTTGCTGCTCCACTCGGGCAAGCAACCTCACAGGCACCACAACCCTGACAAATAAGAGGTCTAACCTTCGCAACCTTTGTTTCAGGATCAATATACCTCACATTATAACCACAGGCATCAACACAAAAACCACAACCCGCACACTTCCTCTCGTCTGTCCAGGCAATTACCCATCCATATTGGGGGATAAGCTGTTGTTTTGTTACAATTGACAGTGCATCAAACGCAGAAGCCATTCCATCAATTATTAAACCAGTAGTGTCATTTTGCCATTTTGAAAGTCCTGTTATAAAAAGACCATTTGTTCCCAGTTCATTTGGTGAAAGTTTGCTATTTATCTCCTCATATGGACTCTCTCTCGTCAAAAAGAATCCATTTTCATCAATTGGAAGTCCAAGAATGAATGAGAGGTCATTTGCATATTTTTGATTATTCTTTATCCCAGGGGATACAATAAATCCTTCGAAGCTCTTCTCTTTTATTTCATTGGTTTTTATATCTTTGTAGGTAACTTTTATGCCACTCTTATCCTTCTCAACTTTAAGAGAATCCGATGCATAATGAGTAAATTTTACACCTACACTCTTCGCGCTTAGTTTCATTCTGGAATAGAGCCCTATCCCGGGTGAATCAGAATAAAAGATAGTTACATCTTTACCCTTTTTTCTTAAACTTAAGGCAGCCCTTAAACCTTCAGGACAGGATGTTCTTGAATATGAAATACCATCAATAACACCCGTACAAATAATAGCAATATTACTTTCATTTGAGAAATTTAGTTTATTTATATTGAGCATATTATCAGAGTAAAGTTCAACACCAGTTGGTAGAGCTTGCTCTGCATAACCACCAATGATTAATGCTCCAACTGAAACATTTTGCCTTTTATCTTCAAATGTGTAGTCAACCGAGTAATTACCAGCATATCCTGTAATAGCCTTTATTGTTGTATTCTCAAACAAATGGATTTCTGGAATTTCTTTAACTTCTTTTTTCAACCTTTCTACATAGTTGGATATGTCTTTCACAGAAATAAGGATATCATCTATTTTTTTCGGCATCAAAAAGTAGGTTTTAAAACCGTATTTCCCTAAATAGTACGTAGCTATTAGACTGGACAAATCCTGTCCTATCACAACTATCTCCGGTTTTATTTCTTCTATTGGTTCTTCATAAGGAATAGCGTTTTGCATTTTAGCAACAGATAATTTTACAAGGTCAACAACTTTATCATAAATAACTTCTTTATTTTCAACATCGTGAGGTGAAGTTCCAAACTCTCTTATTTCTGCTATATCAACGACTGATGAAGGAATACCCATACCCCTAAGTGTATTTTGAATAAATGTTCCCCTTTCCCAGGGAGAACAGGCAGCAATAATAATTCTATTAACCTTTTCGCCTTTGATATCTGAATAAATTTTCTTTACATTCTCGTTCAGACAAAGAAAATCAATGGTTTCTACAAGAGAAACCCCGTAAAGGGAATAGATCGCATCCTCTAATTTATCCGCATTCATATCATTCAAGGCACATCTACAAAGATAAACACCAATTTTTGTCTCCTGGTATGGATCCATTTCGATAATAGGCGGCAATGATTTTTTAAACCTTGTAGCCCTACCAAGCTTTTCGAATGCTATTGTACCTGCAACAGCACCATCCTGAAGGCTTTCGATGTTAGTGAAATGGCCAATAGCCTCACCAATAGCTAAAATATCCTCTTTTCCCGTAAAAATAGAGCCTATGTCTTTTGTCTCTATAAAACCATTTTCATCAACGGGAATCCCTAATTTCTGGGAAATTTCTTTATTCGCAATAGGGGCAACCTGGGGAGGTGAAAGTATAATAATGTCGGAATGAAACTCATTTTTGTCCCATTTTATAGCTGTATTTTCTACAGTAAGGTTATCTGTAATAATGAATTGGATTCCATGTTTTTTTGCTTTTTCCAAAAGTCCAGCCTGCCCCTTTCCCCATATATAAAGCTCCTTAGAAAATATTTTTATATTTGCATTAGGAATAATACCCTTAACACTTAAGGCATTGTCAATGGCACGCAAAAAGGGCTCGAAGCTGTCAATTTCGCTTGAATTTTTAAAGCCCTGTGTAACTATATATGATACCTCTCGTGGTATTTTTCCATCCGAAGGTCTAACAAAGGTTCGAAGCTCAGGACCAGTACCAAGAAACCAATTTTCTACTTCATCTATGGTTACAACATCCCCTGAAATGCCGTAACCAAAAATCCTTAGTTTTTCTTTATCTTCAGGGGTATAATTTGTGGCAACAAGGAATATATCACCCTCAATAACCTTCTCCTTCTCTCCATGATCTATATTTATAGCTCCAAACGGACAAATCCGGGCAAATTCCTCAGGATTATTAACATTGTCCCATTTCACAATATATACATTTCCACCCATAGACCTTGAAATCACTTCCACATTACCCGAATCCAGGCATTTATTGCATTCAACACACTTCTTTTCATCAATATCAGGCACACGATATTTTATTTTCACCTTGAAATTACTTGATTTTTCTATTGATGTAATTTCTGTATTATGAATTACCTCAACATTTGGCATCCTTTTTAGAACGAATCTCAGGCATAAATTACAAATGGTTCGCGGTTTATTAAATGACAATTGATGTGGTAAATCATCAAGATACCTTCCCTTGTTTAATATTATGACCTTGTAGCCAAGTTTACCAATATTTGCAGCAGCTCTGAGCCCTGCAACAGAAGTTCCATAGACGATTGCAGTGTTCATTATTATATTCCTGCTGGGAGGAAGGGATCAAATTCCTTCCTATGCCTTTCAAGTATCTTTAGATTTCTATACTCTGGGAGAAGCATTGGAGAAACTTCCTTTGTTTTTATACCGGCTTCTTTTAATTCTTCTTCATACTTTTTTACATGATCAATATTCAACTTTCCCTTAATCTTCGTTTTTTTTGCAATCTTTGCAGCCTCAATGCCAGCCCTTCTACCAAAAACATTATAATCAAGAATTGAATTCCCCATAAGTCTGTTCCTACCATGAACACCACCAGATGCCTCGCCAGCCACAAGGAGATTTGGAAGTCTGGTATGGCAATTAACGTCAATCTCAATACCACCGTTCTGATAATGGAGGGTAGGATATACAAGCATTGGGACCTTTCTTATATCTATTCCAAATCTGTGATATTGCCTTACCATTGCAGGGAAGGCCTTTTCTATCGTCCCTGGTTCATTTAATATATCAATTATAGGAGAATCGAGCCAGATACCCACATGTCCATCAGGTGTCTTAATTCCATTTCCATCTGCGCACTCCTTTATAAAGGATGATGCCTCGACATCCCTTGGCTCAAGGGGAAAAACGAATAATTCTCCATCCTTATTTACTGGTTGTCCACCATAGCCCCTTATCTTCTCAGTGATTAAAAAGCCAAGGATCTGTGGAGGAAAAACAGCCCCTGTTGGGTGATACTGAACAGAATCCATATATAGCAAGTTTGCTCCAGCCCTGTATGCAAGCACAAGACCATCTGCTGTAGCACCATAATGGTTTGTTGTTGGGAAACCCTTTATGTGTAACCTTCCAAAGCCTCCAGTTGTAATTACGGTTGTCTTTGCCTTCACAACAATGTATTGTCCTGTCTCCATATGCATAAGTATTGCGCCAGCCACCTTGCCTTCACCATCTTTTATAAGCTCTATTGCAGGTAGATATTCCAGGACTGTTATCTTGTCAGGATGATTCTTTACCTCATCCCTTAACACCCTCATTATTTCTGCACCTGTATAATCCCTGGCTGACAATAATCTCCTCCTTGAAGTTCCTCCTCCCGCCTTCGTTTGAAGGTGGCCATCGGGGAGTCTGTCCCATATAACACCAAGATGAGAGAGAAATTTTGCTATCATTGGCGCCTCAGATGTCAATGCCTTAACGAGCTCAGGTTTATTATCAAAATGACCTCCCCCGACCACATCAAGGTAATGTATCGTAGGAGAATCATGAGGATTTACAGCTGCCTGCATTCCTCCCTGTGACATCATAGAGTTTGCATCGCCTATCCTCAATTTCGTTGAAATAATAACATTTGCACCATTATACATAGCCCATAGTGCGGTCTCACAACCAGCACCCCCTCCACCAATTACAAGTACATCTGTTTCATAATCAGGCTTATCAAGTTTGAAATTTTCAAGATCAATTCTTGAGTGGGTTTCCAATAGATCTGCCACCTTTGCAGTCAAATTTTCACCCTTATTGGGTCCGACCTTTATTTTCCTTCTTGCATCTGGCTGGTAATCCGGGTGGTATTTTGATAAGACCTCATCCCTTTCTTCTGCTGATTTAGGGATCAAAACATTCTTAAGACCCTTTTTTGCAAGCTCTACCCTTTTTTGCCTTGTTTTCTCAACCTTCTTTAGCGAGTCATCCATATAATCCGGGTAACCATACATAACTCCCCCTTATGTTATATCAAAGTTAATTTCGCGTTCATAGTATGTTTTCTTTAATTCTTCCCTTGACATCTTCATAAGTCTTTCGTACTCCTTTTCATATTTCCCATCCTCTATTTCCTTCAATCTCACCTCAAGAAATTCCGATTTAGGCGTTAGATACCTACCATATAATCTCCTTGCAAGTATAGAAATATTAAACTGTGCCATTTCTGCAGGACATCTAACACCACATAAGCCGCACATTATACAATCGAAAGAGAGATCGGTTGCCAGTTCTAAATCACCCTTTATGATTGCCTGAACATAATCCATTACCTGGAGTTCCTGAGGACATATCTTTGTGCAGGTATTGCAGGAAACACACCTGTAAACCTCAGGATACAGTTCATTAAAAGGAGCATTGTCAGGTGTGAGTTTTTCAATATCATAACGCTTTTTCTCTGCTGGTGTATAAGGTATCTGGACAATATGCATCTCAGGTTGAACAACTGTTTGGCAACCAAGACCTCCATGAAGCTTATAATCCCCTGGGAGTCTATAAAGGGATGCACAGGCACCACAAAATCCCTCTCTACATCCAACACCTTTTTTAAGTTTGAAACCTGCATATTCCATAGCAGTAATAATAGTGGAACCCTCGGGAACGTAATATTTCTTACTGAGAATATAGACAGGTATTAGCTTATTATTTTGTGCCTCTTCAGCCATCCAAAACCTCCTTACTTGTTTGCTTTGCAAATTGCCTATGGCCTGAAACCAATAGAGGATAGCAACTGAAAAATTTAGTCATTAGTTATTAAGTCTCCTTGTTGGTTTATATATCATTATAATATTGTCTCGTATGCTTTTCTGCTTTATTTGAATATCCTCAAAATTCTTTATCAATCCTCTATTTTCCTGCCAGTGGCTATCGTTTGTCTTTATCACTCATACTCCTCCGTTGCTACCTCAACCATATCGAATACCTGTGATTTTGCAAAATTTTTCAATGTCATTGCCCCGGATGGACATACTGCACTACAGGCACCGCATCCCTCACATAGAGCCTCATTTACAACAGAGATCTTTCTTCTTGGATCTATTTTTATTGCCTCGTATGCGCAGGCATCTTCACAGAATCCGCATCCTGCACATACCTCTGTATCTACTGTTGCAATTGTTGGTTCTCTTGTAAGTTCAGGCTTTGAGAATAGTGCAAGCACCTTTCCAGCAGCTCCTGATGCCTGGGAAACAGTATCTGTAATATCTTTCGGAAATTGATCTGCTCCTGCAATGTAAACACCTGAAGTAACTGTTTCAAGGGGCCTGAGTTTCAAGTGGGCTTCCTGAAACCATCCATATGTATCCGTTGGAATCCTTAGCTTAGAAGCAAGCTCTTTTGCGCCAGCGCTGGGAACCATAGCAGTTGCAAGTACAACTAAATCAACCTCGAGTTCTACCCTTTCACCTGTCAGTGTATCTGCGCCCCAGAGAACAACCTTATCTCCCCTCTGAAATATTTTACTTACCTTCCCTCTTATATATACGACTTCTTCTTCTTCCTTTGCCCTCTGGATGAATTCTTCGTATCCTTTTCCATTAGACCGAATATCTATATAGAAAATAAATGCATTGCCTTCGGGGACAAAATGTTTATAAAGTAGTGCCTGCTTCCCAAGATACATACAACATACCCTTGAACAGTAAGCCACACCATGTGCTGGATCCCTTGAGCCTGCGCAGCTTACAAAAGCAACTGATTGTGGTATTTTCCCATCTGAGGGTCTCTTAGGTACACCTGCGGTGGGCCCAGAGGCACAGAGTAGTCTTTCAAACTGCAGACCATCAATCACATCAGGGATTTTCCCTGCTCCATACTCAGGCAAATTCTCAATGGGCATAAGTTCGAAACCTGTTGCGACTATTATTGAGCCAACCTCAACCTCCTCAATCTTATCAACGTCTTCAAAGTTTATTATCTTTGGCACACAGGCATCCTGACATTTTTCACATACCTTAACAGGCTTTGGGGGCCTCTTTATCTTACCCTCTGAAATCTTCCTTTCATATTTTAATTTTATACAATTATCGGCATCAATTACAGGAACAAGGGGAACTGCCTGATCAAAAGGAATATAAATGGCCTTTCTATCAGAAAGGCCTCTATCAACTTCAGATGGTATACCTTTAACGGGGCAAGCTGTTACACAATCTCCACAGCCAAGGCATTTGCTCCAATCTACATAGCTTGCCTTATGCCTAACCCTTACCTTAAAATTACCCACGTAACCAGATACTGAATCAACTTCAGAATATGTCATAAGATGAATTTTTGGATGCTGGGAGGCATCCGTCATTTTTGGGGTCTCAATACACTGTGGGCAATCCAATGTTGGAAATGTTTCCGATAAAAGAATCATCTTTCCACCTATAGAGGGGTCCCTTTCAACAAGGTAAACCTCATACCCACCATCCGCAATATCCAATGCCGCCTGAATACCAGCAATACCTCCACCAATTACCATTGCTTTTTTTGTAACAGGAATTGTAGGTGGGACAAGAGCTATATTCTTTCTTACCCTTTTCACAGTGGCTTCTACCACTTTTATCGCCTTTTTCGTGGCAAGCTCAGGCTCATCCTCGTGGGGCCAGGAAACCTGCTCCCTTATATTGGCAATCTCAACCCTGTAGGGGTTTAGTCCAGCTCTTGCAGCTGCATTCCTGAAGGTTCTCTCGTGTAATGATGGAGAGCAATTGGCAATTACAACGCCGTCAAGCTTATATTTCTTAATTGTATCTTCTACTAATTTTTGTCCTGGTTCGGAACACATATAGATATATGTATCCGCGTATACAACCCCGGGTATTTTTTTTGCCTCCTCAGCAACCCTTTTTACATCAATTACTCCTGCAATATTTGACCCACAATGACATACAAATACACCTATTCTCATACTTTCTCCTTATTCTTTACAAACAGATATGATGGATCTACCTGGTTATACTTAAATCCAAAAGTATCCTGTGGAAGATCAAAGGCTACTGCCATTATTTGAGTAAAGTACAAAACAGGAAGTGGATGGAAATCAGGGTATTTTTGTAAAACATTCTTCTGTCTTGCCTCAAGATTGAAATCACACAAAGGGCAGCTTAAGATAATGGCATCTGCACCTTGTTCCCTTGCAAGATTTACCATCTCGTACGTCTTATCCAGTACTATATCAGGATTAGAAACAGTATTGTATGAACCACAGCATTCAGTAGAATATGGATAATCAATCGCCCTCGCCCCTAGTGCCTCAAATAGTGCATCCATTATATATGGATTTTCAACGTTGTCTATTGCAACTTCTGGTGGTCTCACAAGCAAACAACCATAATAAGGTGCAAAAATTAAACCTTCAAGTTTTCTCTTTACATGTTTTTTTATCTCCTCCCAACCGATTTCATCTTTTAGTATGGTAAGGAGATGAACCACTTCTACTTTACCATCATATTTCAGATCTTCTTTGTACATAAAATCGTTTATTTTATCTAGTTTTTCAGAATCCTTCTGGACCATAAGGTTTGCCCTTTTTAGAGTGTTGTAGCACATAGAACAAAGAACAGCAACCCTATTAAAACCATCTTCTTCTACCCTTATAAGATCCCTTATAGGTGCAAGTTGATGCATTAAATCATCAGACGTTAATGAATAAACAGTGCCGCAGCAGTTCCATCTCGAAAGTTCTACCATTTCAATACCTAATTCTTTTGTTACAGCAAGGGCGGATATTTCGAAATTTTTTGCGGTTGTTTTTAGTGTGCAACCGGGAAAATAAGATATTTTCATTAATCCTCCTAAGCAGTTAATTTCCTTGTCGCAGAAACAAGTGCAATAGGTGGCAATTCTTTTGCCCCTTCCATATCTGGGACCTTATTTAGATTTAGATAATCCTCATTTTTCCTTAACTGGATCTGTCTTAACGCCTCCATTATAGCAGCAATATCAATATCTTTTGGGCATCGCGTAGAACAAACAAAACAAGATGCACATACCCAGGGAGTATTTGACTTTAAGATCAATTCAACCTTGCCAAATTGGAGTAGTCTCATTACCTGGTTAGGAAGAAGTTCCATATACGGAACGCTGGGGCATCCTGCTGAACATTTTCCACATTGATAGCATGAAAAAACGTTGGTATTACTTAATTCTTCTACCTCTTTTACAAGATCATTCCTTATTTCATCAGTCTTTATTTTAAACTCCAATTATTCCTCCTTGTTAAAATGGAATATATAAGTATTTTTGAATATTGTCAATAGAGAAATTTTTCACTACGTATAAAATCTATGAAAATCATTCCTTATCTTCAAAAATTATAACAACAGCTGTGATCTGGATAAGCAAAAAATCCGTCGTTTTTGTTGTCCCATCATTAAAATAAATTGTACAATCTGTAACAGGTAAAAACTCACTTTTTCTGGATGCAAAAGCAAGGTTATCTGATATTCTTGAGCCTTGCATAATATGGAGAAAACCATTAAGTCTATAATTTTTTGTGTAAATCCAGACCTTCACCTTCTCTTTGTCAACTTTCATGTGCATTTAAGTCCTCCTTTAAAAGTTTATCAAGTTCTTCCTTAAAGGTATTTATAAGATCTTCTTCTTTGACATTCCTTACAATCTTCCCCTTTCGGAAGATAATGCCTGTATGAGTCCCACCTGCAATGCCAATATCTGCCTCTCTTGCTTCCCCTGGCCCATTCACAGAGCACCCAAGCACCGCCACTTTTATAGGCTTTTTAACATTTTGAAGAACGGCCCTAACTTCCTTGATTAATTTATCCATATCGATCTCTATCCTACCACAGGTGGGGCAGGAAATAATCTCCGGTCTTTCCATTCTGATATTCAACGCTTGAAGAATAGAATAAGCAGTATAAACCTCATAAACAGGATCCGCCGTCAAGGAAACCCTGATTGTATCACCAATACCTTCCTTTAATAGAAGTCCAATACCAAGAGTAGATTTAACAATCCCTTCTGGTATAGGGCCTGCCTCGGTAAGACCTATATGAAGTGGGTAGTCGTAATGGCTCGAAACGAGCTCGTTTGCCTTTACCAATGTATCCAGATCAGTGGATTTTACTGAAACAACAATATCAGTGAATTCCTCGTTTTCTAATATTTCTATCTCCCCTCTTACGCTCTCAAAAAGTGCCTCTGCAGTAGGCCCGCCGTATCTATCAAGAATTTTTCTATTTATAGAACCCGAATTTGCGCCCACTCTTATTGGAATATGATATTCCTTACAGGCCTCTACTACTTTTTTCACTTTCCGAGCTCCACCAATATTACCAGGGTTTATCCTTATTTTATCCACACCGTTTCTAACTGCTTCAAGCGCAAGTTTATAATCAAAATGGATATCTGCAACAAGTGGAATTGTTATTTTTCTTTTAATTTCCTTAATTTTTTGGGCTGCCTCTATAGTTGGAACAGCAACTCTTACTATCTCACAACCCGCATCCTCAAGTCTATTTATTTGAGCAACAGTAGACCCTACATCCTCTGTTGGGGTATTTGTCATAGATTGAACCCTTATGGGTTCACCACCACCAATAAAAATATTACCAATTCTAATTTTTCTGGTTTTCTTCATTTCTAATCTTCTCTTCTAATGCCGTTATGAAGCGCTTAACAGAAGAATAATTAATATATTTAACACCCTTAAGCCCTCTAAAAAAAGTGTTCTGTCTTTTTATATATGCTTTTGTCTTTTTAAAAATAATCTCTTTCACTTCTTCCAATTTATACCTCCCCCTGATAAAATCAAGTACCTCTCTGTAACCTAAAGAAGTAAAACCATAGTCCTTTTCATTGTAACCCCTGTTTAAGAGCCCCCTAACCTCCTGTTCCCATCCGTTAATGAACATATCCTCGATCCTTTTCTTTATCCTATCTAACAATTTCTCCTTTTCAACCTTTAAACAATAGATGTCCAGTGGTATAGGTATCGTATGCTCTTTCTTTTTCCATTCAGAGATAGGTATTCCGGTCGAGAGGTAAACCTCTAATGCCCTTGAAATGCGTTGTCTATCATTGGGATGAACTGTAGAAGCAGTTTCAGCATCTACTCTCTTTAGTTCTTTATATGCAAAATCTACACCCTTCTTTTCTATTTTCCTTCTTATATCTTCTCTAATATTTTCAGAAATCTCAGGCATTTTAAAAAGGCCTGACTGCAGGGAACGGATATATAACCCAGTACCTCCAACGATTATTGGGATTTTCCCACTCTTTCTTATCTCTCTAATAATATTTAATGTATTCCTGTAAAATTCAAAGGCAGAAAATCTTTCATCTGGTTTTATAACATCTATTAAATGATGGGGAACGATTTTTCTCTCTCGCAGTGTGGGCTTTGCAGTGCCTATATCCATATATTTATAAATCTGCCTTGAATCAGCAGATATAACTTCTATTGGATATTTATCCATTTCTTCGATAATAAGGAATGTTTTCCCGCTTCCTGTCGGGCCTATTAAGGTTAAAATTCTATCTTCTTCTAAATCTCTTCTCAAGTTCATTTATTGTTATGTCTATTAGAGTAGGACGCCCATGAGGGCAGGTATATGGATGTTCTGTTGAAAATAACTGTTCAATAAGATTAACCATTTCTTCAGTAGAAAGCACATCACCCTGTTTTATTGCAGAGTGGCAGGCAATAGACTTCAGAATCTCATCCAATCCAGGAACTTTCTTCTTACTAATCTCCTCTATAATTGCCCTTATATCTGTTTCAGTAATTGATTCTATAATAGCTGGTATCCCTTCCCATATCACCGTGTTTCCACTCAATATCTTAAATTTGAATCCGTATCTTTCTAATACGTTCTTTATTTCTTTTAATTTTTCTATTTCAATAGTGGTGAAGGTAACCTGAATAGGAAATAGTAATGATTGAGAGGGAAAGGATGCTTCTCTTTGTAACTGTTCATACAGAATCCTTTCATGGGCTGCGTGTTGGTCAACCAATACCAATCCATTTTTAGTTTCAGCAACTACATAAGAATTATGAATCTGCCATACCTTTTCATTATAGGCCGAACCAAATAAGGAACCCTCTTCAACAGGTGATAGCTCAACCCTGTAAAAACCCCGTTCGCCAATAGATTGTTCAATGGCACTTGCAAGGAGAGAGAATATCCTGTGTTCGTCAAGAAAAAAAACCTCCTTTTTTTGAGGATGAACATTTAAATCAATTAAATAGGGTTCGATTTCTATGAATATTATGAAGGAAGGTTTATCCCCAACAGGCAGATTATAATAATCCTGTATAAATTTGAAGATTCCGCTATGCCATACACTTCTCTTATTTACAAAAAGATAGTTTCTCTTTAAAGGCAAAACAGTGGGTTTCTGCAAGTATCCATGAATTTTTATCTCGTTCCCAGAGACCTCGAATGCAATCATATTATCAAAAAAATCCTCTCCAAAGAGTTCAACGAGCCTTTCCTCAAGGCTCCCAGGAGCGAGATTGATAATACTGTTATTGTTATGTGTAAGTTCCAAAGAAATCCCAGGAAATGCAAGCGCAAATGGTATCACCTCTCTCTTTATACTTCTGAACTCTGCATTGGATGAATGCAGAAATTTCCTTCGTGAGGGAAAATTAAAAAATAAGTTTCGCACAGCAATTGTTGTACCTGCCTGTCGCTGGTAATCCCTCTCCTCTTTTATTTCTCCACCTATAACCTTTATCATTTTTCCTACATCTTCATCCTTATGTCTGGAAAGAATTTCCATCGTTGAAACCGCCGAAATGCTAGCAAGTGCTTCCCCTCTAAATCCCATAGTTGTAATTCTACCGAGATCTGATTTGGTTTCTATCTTGCTTGTAGTATACCGTTGAATAACAAGTGGCAAATCCTCTTTGTAAATGCCGCATCCATTATCCGCCACCTTTATGAGAGACTTTCCTCCATTCTCAACATCTATAATTATCCTGGAGGCTTCGGCATCGATGGAGTTTTCGATTAATTCTTTCACAACAGAAGATGGTCTCTCAATAACCTCACCTGCTGCTATTGTTTTTCTAACATCCTCTGAAAGAAAATGTATTTTATTCATTAACTCTGTTCAATTCAACACTCAATGGGGGTTTTTTAGGTAGGGCAAAGAGAAAACCCTGTCCATACTTAACACCAAGGGATTTTAACGTTTTATATTCTCTAATGCTCTCAATTCCTTCAGCTATAACAGTAGCATTTATTTTTTCGGAAAAAGGGACAAGGGTTTCAACAATTGCCTTCTTTATATTATTAAATTCTATGCCTTTCACTAAAGCCATATCGTATTTTATAAAATCTGGATTTATCTCAGCCACGGTGTGTAAAGAAGAATATCCGGTTCCCATATCATCGATCCCTATCCTAAACCCTTTTTTTCTCATTTTATCAAGTGCATCCTTAAAGGATGAAAAGTCAATTATTCCAACTCTTTCAGTAATTTCAAAAACTATATTCTCTGGTAATAAACCTTTAGAATTCACATATTCAAGAAACATATCTGAGGTTAGCTCAGAATCATACACGCTTCTTGGTGAAAGATTAATAAATAACAAATAATTATCAAGCTTGGTATAGTTTTGAACTGCATTTTTTCTACATTGTCTTTCGAGATCGTATATTACATCTGTATTTAAGGCAAAATTAAAAAGATACTCTGAGGAATGGAACAACTTTGAATTTTTTACTCTCGATAGGGCTTCAAATCCTAAAATATTGTATGAACGTAAGCTAACGATTGGCTGAAAATATGTGAGGAGCATATTATTTTTTACGATCCATTCAATTTCTCTTACTTTTTTCTTCCTTGTAGCTTCTTCAAATTGAAGTGCATCTTTAATTGCTTCAACAATATTATAGAATAGTTGTCGTTCAAATCTACTGATAGGGTTATACACAATAATAGATTTTCCAATTCTATAGGGACTTTCAATATTCTTTATTAATGGTTCATTCTGGATTATTTCCTTTACTTTTCCATTAATCTCTTCATAATAATAATCCATCGATGTATTAAAAAATTTTCCGGATAGCGGGATTATTATTAACGTAGCTCCAAAATTAGGCCCTGCAGAGGTTAATATCGTTCCTTCTGGTAATATTTTCTTTAGTACAGCAGTTATCTTGACAAGCAATCTATCGAAATTTTCCCATCCTATAGTTCTTTCAACTACTTCCATAAAAGAAAAAAATATTATTTCTGCCTTTCCACTTTCCATAACAATAGGTCTAATATTTTCAATCTCTTTCCCAATAAAAGGTAAGCCTGTAATAGTATCATAAATAACACTTCTATTTTTAAGCCATTTTAAATAGTAATCATTATCCTTTGCCATCATTCACCTAAAATCGCCTTTACCCTTTTTATTAATTTTTCATGGGTAAATGGTTTCGAAATGTAGTCAATTGCCCCACCCTGCAATCCGAGAATTTTATCCCTAATTTCCGTTTTACAGGTCACTATAATTACAGGAATCTTGGAAAGACGTTCATCTGATTTAAGTAATTTTAGAAATTCCAGGCCACTCATCCCCTGAAGCCTCAAGTCCAGTAATATTAAATCCGGAATATTATGCTCCATAAGGCTAATGGCACTTTCTCCACTACTCACTGGTATTATCTTATAGCCTTCATTACTCAAGACCTCTGTCATAAAATCAAGTATGTCTTCCTCATCATCTATTATTAATATGGATTTCATCCTTCCTCCGATTTTAATAAGCTAATTGTGAAAAAAACCTTTGTGCCCTTGTTTAAACTACTTTCAATCCATATTTTTCCATTGTGTTTTTCTATTATTTCGTATGTAATTGACAATCCAAGACCCACCCCTTTTGATTTATCAGTGGCCCTTGTAAACTTGTCAAATACAACACCTAACTTCTCATCTGGTATTCCAATACCTGTATCTTCGACATTTACTACACACCTATCGTTATCTACCTTACATCCTACCTTGATATAGCCATTATCAGTGTATTTTAAGGCATTGTCAAGTATATTCTCTAAGACGATTCTTATTTCCCTCCTATTACCAATCACCGGTACAGGAATTTCTTCTGTATCTTTTATGAGTGTAAGACCTTTGGACTGGATTCTTTCTTTAAAATCCAAAAGAACTTCATCAATTAATACATTAATCGAGAAGGGTAAAAATTTTTGGTTATGTCCCTCTTTAAGAGAGGAAACATCAATTAATTTTTCTATCCTATCTTCCAGTCGAGCTAAATTGCGGAGTACTATTTGCAGATATTTCTTTACCTTCTCTGGTGTCCTTTTTACCCTCCCTGATAATATGTACTCAACGTATCCTTTACTTGCAGTTAATGGCGTTTTCAATTCGTGTGTAACGTTTGCAAGGAACTCATCTTTTATTTTGTTGCTCTTTTCTAATTTTCTCAGGGACTTTTTTAATTCTACAAATGTATTATTAAGAAAATTCGAGAACTCCCCAATCTCAGTATCATTATCCAGCCTCAAGTCTACATCCTTACCCTGTTTAATTAACTTAATCCTTTCGTATAATGAAGTTATCGGAGAGGCAAAAATATTAGAAAGTTGAATAGCCATCACAAATAAGATTCCAAAGGAGACCAGCAATCCAAAAATTAAAGTCAAGAAGAGCCTTCTCATTTCTCTTTTCATCTCAAAGGTTTTTATAAGGAATTGATACGTATATTTATGCGTGACTCCATTTTTGAGGTATGGATAAGCAATGTCAAGATAATTTGCTTTCAGGTTATATACAGGTATTGAAGAATGAAGTCTCGATGTCAGCCCAAGATTATCATTCTTGGTAGGAATATTAAAAAATGGATTGGTATCAAATAATAATTTACCTTCGCTATCATAGACTACTATTTTTAAAAAATCATCCCTGTCAACATTCCGCAAAAAATGAGAAAGCTGCTGATATGCAACAGCATCAGAAAGCGAAGGTTCAATTCTACTCCCTGTTAATTTGACTATTGCACTTGTTAAGGATAGATTTATACCTATAAAATTGTACTTAAGATAACGCATAACTATAGTGTAAAAAAGAGCAAAAATGATTATTAGCACTGAAAGATTTGTAAAAAAAATTGAATTGAACATTGTTTTCCTCAGACTCAATAATTTTCTACTCAATTATCAATTCCATTCCATCATTAGCAGCAATGATTTCTGTTCCCATTTCTTCACTGAGTTTTTTTGCAAGTTCCCACGGTTTAGCCTTCACTATAGACATACCAAAATGGGTAAGAATCGTTTTCTTTGGTTTATATACGGACAGAAACATTTTTACATCAGGTATAGAGAGATGCTTTATGTTTCTCTTTTCAAGGAAAACAACATTCATAATGACATTTTCGCCATTGAAAATTTTGGGCAAATCTGAAAAATAATATGTGTCAGAAATCAAAGAAAGAATTTTCCTATCGGATTCATATAAATTCAAACCGTATGTCTCCACCGGGTGATCGAGTTTTGAGGTTTCGAAGTACACACCATTGACAATATCGTATTTTTTATTTTCCTCAAGTAATATTATCTCTTTTAAGAAACCTCTTAGATATCCAAGAACAACAGGGTCATTATAAATAGCATCCGAAGGCACAAAAAGGGTGCCTCTCCTATGAAATCCACCCATTGTCATTGCTTCAATGATGGTGTTTATATCGGCAGAATGATCGAGATGCCGATGGGTAAGGATAAGATAATCGATCTTTTCTGGATTTAATTTTCTTTTGCTTTTTACAATTCTGACAAGACTCCCAGGCCCTGGATCAATAAGTATAGTTTTGTTTGCAGATTCTATCCATAATCCACCAGATGCCCTGATCTGTTTGAATACTACAAATCTACCCCCTGCAGTGCCAAGAAATATTAACCTCATTCATTATCCCTTCACAACACCAATGGGTCTTAACCGAACAATTTTTTCACTCAAGCCAACTTTTTCAACAACTTCAACCACTTCCTCTATATCCTTGTATGCCTCTGGTACCTCTTCTCTCAAAGTAGTAATAGACTTAGCCCTTGCATAGACCCCCTTATTTTTTAGTTCATTTGAGATTTTTCTTCCAGCAGTAACCTTAAGTGCTTTTCTCCTTGACAGAACCCTTCCAGCGCCATGACATGTAGAACCAAAGGTTTCCTTCATAGAGTCTTTTTTGCCAATAAGAATATAGGAATAACTCCCCATATCACCTGGTATAATGACCGGTTGGCCTATATCCCTATAAATATCAGGAAGAGCAGAATGACCAGCAGGAAAGGCACGTGTTGCTCCTTTCCTGTGCACACACAGGAGTTTTTCTTTGCCATCAACCATATGTTTTTCGAATTTTGCAGTATTGTGAGTAATATCATAAATCAATTCCATTCCAAGTGATTCTGGCGATTTTTTCAATACCTCTGAAAAGCTCTCCCGAACCCAGTGCATTATCATTTGTCTATTTACCCAGGCAAAATTTGCACCTGCCTTCATTGCAGAAATATAATCCCTCCCCTCTGGAGATTTTATAGGTACAGATGCAAGTTCTCTATCTGGTACCGTTATCCCATACCTTGACATTACATTTTGTATCTTATGTATATAATCACTGCATATTTGATGCCCAAAACCCCTTGATCCCGTATGGATCATAATCATTATCTGATTCTTCTCTATGCCAAGTCTTTGTGCAATTTTAACATTATATATACTGTCAACAACTTGAATCTCAAGAAAGTGATTTCCAGCTCCAAGGGTGCCCAGTTGGGGCATCCCCCTCTCAACCGCCCTTTGAGAAACCTTATCTGGATTTGCCCCCTCCATACACCCAGAATCTTCAATTCGTTCTATATCATCATCCCAACCAAAGCCTCTTTTTACAGCCCACTTTGCCCCCTCTACCATAACCCTATTTAACTCATGCCTACTTAACTTGATCTTCCCTGTGGATCCTACACCGCAGGGAACATTTGTGTAAATTCTATCAATCAAATTTTTAATATATGGTTTAATATCATCGTAAAACATATTGGTTTTCAAAGACCTAACGCCACAATTTATATCATATCCAACACCTCCTGGAGAGATAACACCATCGTCTACATCCATTGCAGCCACTCCTCCAATAGGGAAACCATATCCCCAATGTATATCAGGCATTGCAAGCGAATACTTCTGGATACCAGGAAGGTAAGCTACGTTTGCTACCTGTTTGTATGTCTCTTCGTGTTTTATATGTCTTATCATATTCTCGGAGGCAAAAATAATACCAGGAACCCTCATCCCTCCTTGTTTGGGAATCATAAATTTGTAATCTGACAATTTCTTTAGCGTTATTTCAGGCATATTTTCCCCTTTCTAACTTATCTTAAGATTATAAAATAAAAAGTCAAGCACTTTAGACAATGATTAGATGGCAGAATTAAGGATATAGAATACAGGGTATAGGATATAGAGATAGACCGTGATCCGTGATTTGTGAAAAAAGAAAGTCATAAAGACCGTAATTCGTGAATTGTGAGAAAAGGAAAATTAACAAAGACAAAGGCGAAAGACGTTAAATGCAAGATTGCCACACACCACTACAAGCAAGAAGATTCGTTCACAATGACAACCGTAAAAAGACTGTGAACACAATACCTATAGGTCAATATACCGTTATTTGTCGTTAATTCTTACTTCCCACGGCTCATACCTACCTTACAATCACCCCCTTATAAATCCTTTTATTTACCTTTATGAAGTATATACCCTGAAGGAGATTATCTATTGAATACCTTTTTATACCCATTGATAATGTTATTTTCTTATCCCTGTGAAGCCTTCCAGCAATATCATATATCCTTAGTCTTATATCCCTTTCCCTTTTACTCTCAAATTCTATTATTATTGACCCGCCAAGGGATTGTATAATCCTCGTATCATTCTTGTATATAACCCTCGCTCCCATCGATAAAGGAGGATTTTCCTTACTACCTGTATAATATCCCTTTGTTAAAAGAATATAATCCCTCTTAAGCCAGGCAGATTTCCCAGGATTTTTGAAACCGAAGTATAATGTATCACCAGGATTTATCAGGTAGTATATATTATCATTATAGATTGCCTCATCTGGTAGACTGTCTATCTCTGCATACCTTTCCCTGAGAGGCGTATTCCGTTTTCTGTCCACAATGGATATATAGTCTATCCCTACAATTGATTCAGCGGGGGTGTATTTTATTAAACTATCCTGGTATGGGATTATTATATCTTCGGGATTTGACCTTGTATATATGTTTAAACCTGTTGCCTCTACTGGTATCTTTGGCTCTTCTGCCCTTGTTATAACATAACCCGTATCCTCTGATGATGTATTCACAAGGAGCCATCCATTCCTCTCTCCCCTCCATTGTCCTTTTCCCCTTGTTCTTACTGAATCTGTATAGTCTATACCCCTGTTATCCACTGCCCTGAATGGGTTGTCTGTTTCGGTATATGGTATTATTCTACCATCAGGTAATACCCCTACCTTTATCCATCTAAGATGGTCAACTATGAGGAGTCTTATCTGGTCTATATATGTTATATCCTCATTATCTGTTATCATAAACCTTAATATACCATTATTAGAGATGGGTCTTATGTTTAATCTATACCTATCAAGATAGTCTTCTCTTATGTATTCACTCCTCGGTAATAATGAGTTGTCAAGGACATATCCTGAGTCTGTATAAACATAGAGTAATGGACATTGAACGGGTTTTGCCGCTGTTATCTTCTTTGATGTATGATAAAAACTATCCATAGCA
>Ga0190349_1000182_pt1 | contig 22037 bp, 22 predicted proteins | sample 48721378_MG_FD_179798 | JGI IMG/M metagenome (GOLD analysis project Ga0190349, IMG submission 179798) | Hydrothermal vent microbial mat bacterial communities from Southern Trench, Guaymas Basin, Mexico - 4872-13-7-8_MG | ecosystem: Environmental > Aquatic > Marine > Hydrothermal vents >...
TTAATATAATGTAAAAGTAGCATGAATACATGTGCTGTATACATTGATTTTGATAATTTTTGGAACGGAATTTTAGCACAAGTAAATGCATTTTCTTATAATGTGCTACCTGATGTTCTAAAGGATCCCATAAGAGACTTTTTGAAAAATTTTGCAACAGAATGGTATAACGGTGTTATGATAAAACAATTGGCTTCGCAAACTGAAGACCATTTTCTTGGTTTAGAGCTACGGTCTGCAATATATAAGGCTCGTTACATAAAGGCATTTGCTGATTTTTCGGCCATCCCCAAACAAAATGAAGTATTTTCTACTACTCTTGGGAGCTTGGGCATTATACAATTTCTACACAATATTGGGATAGAACCCTTTTCTCCATTTGTCAGATCCGCAAGCAAAAGAGTCAAAGATGCATCAGATAGAGCTTTAATTTTAGAGATTGTAGAAGATATATTCTTTCAAAAAAGGTCTTTAGATGCAATAATTATTATATCAGGCGATGCGGATTATTATCCCTTAATCAGTTTTTTAAAGGAACATTCAAATATTCAAATTTATGTATGCTCCTTTAAAGATCGCATTAGTGTACTCTATAAGTCAAATCCTATGATTAACAGAAATGTGTTGCTTATAGATACGTTTATAAGTTTTAAAACTTTTTCAGAAAAAATACAAAAGATCAAAACAGGGCTCCAACTACCTGTTGCTAAGGCCGAACCCCCTGATATAGAAAGTTTATATTCTGAATTTAAAGAAAATTTAATAAAAGGTGTTAAGTTATGGAACAAAAATCATCCAGGAAAGCCAGTAACAAGTGGGTTAGTCCTCACAAGTTGGTGTCCTCGTTGGCTCGAAAGAGGTGAATTGAGTGAAGCCGTCGATACAGCAACTTTTAACAAGTTTCTCTTAAAAATACATAATGAAGGACTGATAGACCTCAAGGAGCAAGCAGGCAGAAGAAGCTATATTATAACACTTAAGGGTGATCACAAATAGTGGCGCCCCCTTTGATTTACCTCATAGACCACTATTTTGTGGGGTAATATATTATAAAAGCCTAACTACTAGGATCCCAAATCCTATCATGATTTAAAACAGGAAAGGAGATTTATTTTTTAGTTTATAAGCTTAGATCTTATTAAATGTTCTCTTTTTGACAAAAACTTCACCCAAGCGGTCTCTGACATATATTCTCCCTTCTATTTCTATCCGGGAAGCATTTCTGATAGGGTATTCATAACCTACACCAGAATCAGGATAAATATCAAGAGGATATTCTATTTTTTCGCTTCTATAGTAAAATACCATTTGCCATATTAAAGGTTGCCTGCAGTTCTTAGTCTCAAAATCGTATAGGTGTTTAAATTTTGCCCACAATGCACGAGGATTTCGAAAATAAACATTATCACATCATTTAAAGTGTCAATAAATTGCATTTCTTTCTCTATCTCCTCCATAGACATTCCGAAATCCAAGGGTTCAGGGGGTGAGTCTCTAGTAAGCAGGACTTCCTTTAAAATCTCTTTTTCTGGTAAAGTTGGAAATACATTTTTAAAATTCTTATAGGTCTTATAGGTTTGTTCAATTATAAATTTCGTAAAAACAGGAGAAGATGCCAAATAAAAAGCAAATTTTCTATTATTAACTTTGTATTTAAGCCTTAAGCTCTCCAATTCCCTTATAGCCTCCTCTGGAAGATTTTGATAAGGAGGCAATAAAATCGAAGTGTACCATTCACACTCCTGTAACTTGTCTGTGCCATTTTTAGATTTAGTCTTGGAAGCATAAATGAGATATAACACCACACCAAACATTAAGAGTACTAGAAAAACAGTATCCATTTAAGCTTAATGATAACATAAAAAATTATTTTAGCAAGAATTCGCAAGGTTGGAAGAATTTTTGGGGATTTTCTTCCAAACCATTGCAGATTCAAGTCAAGCTACTTAAAATTCACTCAAAGCTAAAAGGGATATATTGTGCCAAATTTGTGCCAAAAAATTTTAACTTTGTGTGACAATATTAAAAATATCAACGATTTTGAAGAGGGATAAAATTGGCTTGAAATCGTGGATTTCTCTATAAAAAAAATGGGCGGAGGAGGACTTGAACCTCCGACCTCCGGTATGTGAGACCGGCGTTCTCGCCACCTGAACTATCCGCCCATGTAATTTATATTATAATCTAAAATTTTTTCCAGTTCAAAACCTTCAAAATGGTTCTTTTACTTGATTAAAATAAGCACTCTCTTTAAAATTTCAAATGCGGAAATCCGGTATCTTTTCTCGGTAAATGTTCTTTAACAAAAAGGAGGTATGTGTATTGAAATGTTTAATTATTGCTGCAGGTAAGGGGAAAAGAATCCGAAAAATAAGTGATTCTAAGCCACTTACTAAGATTTATGGTTTACCTTTAATTGAAAGGGTCATCCTCACAGCCCGCAGGGTGGGGGTGGATAAATTTGTTGTGGTAACAGGATATAATGGCAAAAAAGTCAGAAAATATCTTGATAAAATAAAAAAGAAAAGAGGGGTTAAAATCACCCATGTAATAAATGAAGAATGGGATAAGGAAAACGGTTTATCTGTTTTGAAGGCCAGAGAATATCTCGAGGATAAGTTTTTACTCCTCATGGGGGATCACCTTTACGAGGAGGATATCCTTAGAAGCCTTATGGCTCAGGATATAAAAGAAGGTGAGGTTATTTTAGCTGCAGATTTCAAAATACATGAGAAACATTTTATTGATATAGATGATGCGACAAAGGTTCTGGTAGAAGATGGTTATATTAAAGATATTAGTAAAAAGCTGAAAGATTATAATGCCTTTGATACAGGGGCCTTCCTCTGTACTGCTTCCATTTTTGACGCTTTAGAGCAGAGTAGAGAAAAACACGATGATATGAGATTATCTACTGGAATCAAGGTTCTGGCGCAGAAGAAAAAGGCGCGGGTCATAGACATCGGGGAAAGTTTCTGGATCGATGTGGATACAGTGGAGGCCTATGAGAAGGCTAAGGAATTTCTTCTTCATAAAATAGAGAAGAAAAGCGATGGCCCCGTTTCAAGATATTTAAACAGGCCAGTTTCCAAAAAATTAACAAAAATCCTCGCTTCAACTACCATAACCCCAAACATGGTTTCGTTCCTTTCGTTTTTGATTTCTCTTGGTGGTGCAGCCCTTTTCTTTTTAAGGGGATATGTTCCCCTTCTCTTGGGAGGAATTCTCGCACAGTTTTCCTCAATTATGGATGGATGTGACGGTGAGATAGCAAGGCTCAAGTATCTTGAAACCGATTTTGGTGCATGGTTTGACGCCGTTCTTGATAGATACGCCGACGGATTTCTCCTGGCTGGTCTAACCTGGCATGCCTACATTCAGAATTTCGCCCTCTGGAAACTCTTCATAGGACTTCTTGCTCTCATAGGATCATTTGTAAATAGCTACACAGCAGATAAATACGATAGCTACATGAAGAGAAAATCAGAAGGGCATTACCTAAGAATAGGAAGAGATATTAGAATATTTATAATCTTCCTTGGTGCACTTTTCAATATTCCCATCGTGGTACTTATAATACTGGCTCTCATGATGAATCTTGAAAATATTAGAAGAATATGGATGCTCTGGAATGTATCAAAAGAAGAATTGAAGAGACGATAGCACGTTCAAGGGTACCCGAGGACCCTCTGCATGCCAGAAATACTCTTGAATGGCTTCTTAAGTTGAAATTGGATGCCGATCTTGCTCTCCAGATTGCCGCACTGGGGCATGATATAGAGAGGGCTATGGAGGAGAGAAAGGTAAGGAGGGAAAATTTTTCTGATTACGAAGAGTTTAAAAAAGCACATGCACTGAATAGTGCCCGGATATTAAAGGAAATTATGGAAGAATGTGGTGCTGATGAAGATCTTATAAATGATGTGGTGGATCTTGTGAAAAAACATGAATGGGGTGGAGATGAACGTGCAGGTCTATTGATGATTGCCGATACCTTATCTTTTTTTGAAGTAAATCTTCCTCTATATTTTCAGAGAAATAGTTTAGAAGAAACTAAGAGAAGATTCCTGTGGGGATACAGAAAATTGCCAGAAGAATTGAAGAGAGTGGTAAAGAAATTTCGTTATAAAGATGAGAAACTGAATAGATTGGTGAGAGAGTGGGTGGAGGGGGAAGATTCGGTAGACAGTAGACGAGAAACGGAAAACGGTAATTCGTAAATCAGTAGGAATAATATACAAAAAGATATTCCGCTCCATGACGCTCCTGTCATGCTGAGCGGACGCGAAGCATCTCCGAGATTCTTCGGCCCTCCTGGCCTCAGAATGACAAAGAGGGTATCGATGGACAGGATCCATTCCCCTCTCTCGAGGGAGGGGATTTAGGGGAGGGGGAAATGAAGAGATTCTCTGTCATCCGCCTCAGGCGGACTCCTCAGAATGACACCTAAGATTTCACTGTACGCTTTACGACCTTCATCCCTTCACTCCACCTCTTGTGAGTCCAGAGATGATATATTTCTGGAGAAAAAGGGTCAGGATGATGAGTGGCACTGTTACAAGGGAGGCTGAGGCCATGAGTTCCCCCCAGGGTATTTCACCGTGAAGTCCCTGGAATAATGTTATTCCTACAGAAATTGTCTGAGCCCTGTAGTCGGTGGTTAAAAGAAGGGCAAAAAGTAGTTCATTTATACATGCTATGAAAACAATTAGGAATGCAGAGATAAGGCCTGGAACGGAGAGAGGGAAAACTATTTTAAGTAGAATATTTTTCCTGTTTGCACCATCCACAAGTGCAGCCTCGTCCAGTTCCCTGGGAATCTGGGAGAAATAACTGATAAGGATCCAGAGTGCAAGGGGAGCAGTCCATGCCGTATAGGGGAAAATAAGGGCAGGGTAGGTATTTATCAATCTAAGGTTTGATTCTATCTTGAAAAGATATCCGGCAATACTTATCTGAGGGAAGATTGATATGGCCAGCATCATGAGGGGAATGGTAAATTTTCCAGGAAAATTGAACCTGGTTATAGCATATGCTCCAAATCCTGCAATAAATATTACTAAAAAAGAAACGGTGGTGGAAATAATGATGGAGTTTTTAAGGTAATCCAGCATGTGAAGGTTTTTGTTGGATATAATGTTTACGTAATTTGAGAGTGTTAGATTTACCCCACCACCCTGCAGAAAACCGAGATCCTTGGTGAGAGAAACAAAGAGCATCCATATGACAGGGATGAGCACAAAGAGGGTAAAGAAAATGGTGCCAACTACTATAAGAATCTTTTTCACATTTGCCTCTTTCATAAGGTTTCCTTAAATCTCCCTGCTCTGATATAAAAGAAAGAAAATATAAATACGAGAAGGAATATAATGATGGAGACGGCAGAACCTGTACCGAAATCACCGTTGACGAAGTAATGAAAGCCCAGTATGGAGATCGTTCGGGTAGAACCTGCTGGTCCACCGCCTGTAAGAACATATACAAGGTCAAATATCCGTAGTGCATCCGCTGTTCTGAAAATAAGAGCCACAACAAGGGCAGGACGAAGGAGAGGAAGGGTTATGTAAAGGAATCTCTTCCACATGGTAGCATTATCCACCATTGCTTGCTCGTACAGTTCATCGGGTATGGTCTGGAGACCTGCAAGCAGGATTAATGTCATGAAGGGCGTTGTCTTCCAGACATCCGCTATGGTGATAGCCCAGAAAGCACCACGCGCAGTTCCAAGCCAGTTAACCTTTGCTCCGGTGTGCGTTACATCGAGAAAATAATTAAGCAATCCATAATTATAGTTGTACATAAGTTGCCATAATCTTGCACTTATGGCTGTGGGGATTGCCCATGGAATTAATAGTATGGTCCTCAAAAAACTTCTTCCTGTAAAGACTTCCTTTAAAAGCAGAGCAAAGGAAATTCCAAGGACTGTTTCAAGAGATACAGAAACAACGGTAAATAAAGTGGTAAATTTGAAAGAATTCCAGAAATCGGATAATTTGATGAGATCAACGTAATTTGTAAAACCTGTAAATCTGGAAGGAAGATAGGTTATGTCTCTGTAAAGACTGTTAATAAAGGTTCCCACTATGGGAATGAGAATGAAAAGTAAGATAATTGTTAAAAGTGGGGAAATATAGAAGTAAGCAGTACGAATCTCGCCATTCTTTTTAATCTTCATACTTTTTTATAAATTCATCGATATCAGTCTGTGCTTTTTGAAGTGCCTCTTGAGGGGTCTCGCTGAGTGAAAGAGCAGAATTAAGGTGTTTCTGTAAAATCTGAGAAACGCCCGAGTAATAAGGAAGGGAAGGCCTTGCCACAGCATTTTCAAAAACATCCTTTAGGAGAACAAGATGAGGAGCTGTCTTTTCTATTACTGTATCAGTATACACATCGATTCTCCCGGGGTTCCATCCCAGGTTGAGGGCAAAATCTCTCTGTTTCTCATAAGAGGTCACAAACTTTACAAATTCCCACGCCTCATCTTTTACATCAGAGAATCTCGATATCCCTATGTGCCATCCTCCCAGAGTAGAAGCACTTCTCTTTCCTTTTCTGTGAGGAAGTTTCGTTATGCTTACTTTATCCTTGAGTTCAGGATTTTTTTCGTGCAATCCCCAGGCATAAGGCCAGTTTCTCTCAAAGAGGGCATTTCCCTCATCGAAGATGAGCCTCACCTCCTCTTCCTTCAATTCTGTGTAAGTATTTGGTGGCGAGATTTTATATCTGTGTATAAGGTCCTGCATGAATTTCAGGGCTTCCACATTCTGGGGTATGTTAACCACAATCCTCCCAGTGGAATCTATTGCTATGCCCCCTCCAAAGGATGATGAAAATTCAAGAAATGTGCAGATCAATCCCTCATACATTGCCCCCTGCCATACAAAACCCCAGAAATTTTTATTTTTCCGTCGTTCTCTGGCCTGTACCTTTTTTGCCATCTGGAGTAATTCTTCCCAAGTTTCAGGTGGAGTTGTGTATCCATATTTTGCGAGCAGGTCTTTCCTGTAGTAAAGGAGACCACCATCCACATAAACAGGTAGTGCCATTACATTACCCCTGTATCTATCCACCTCATTCACAACCCTGGAGAAGAATTTATTAAGATCCAGATTATCTCTTTCTATATATGAATTAAGCGGCTCCAGCCACCCGGAGCTGGCAATTGCCCCAACCCAGACAACATCCATGAGGAAAACATCGGGATCCCTTGATTTTGATCTCAATGCTATAACAATTCCCTGTCTTCTCTGGTCTGTATCTGTGGCTTGCCTTATGAGTTTTACATTGATTCCTGTTTTTTCATGAAATTCATCTATAACCTTTTCCCAGTAAAGGAGCTCGTTTGGACTTCCCCCAACCATGAAGGTAAGCTCTCTCGGTCTTGAACATGATGATATGAATAAAAGTAAGAAAAGAATAAATGGATATAGGATTCTCATAATACCCTCCTTACCCTAACAATTCATTGAATACATCAAGATAATCAGAAAGAAGGCGGGTTATAAGGAATTTTTTCCTTACGGTTTCCTTACCTTTTTTACTGAGTTTCTCTGCAAGCTCTGGATTTTTCAGTATTTCAATAATCCTTTGAGCAGTACCCTCATAATCCATTGGGTCTACAAGGAAACCGTTTACCCCATCCTCGATCTGGAGTGTAATACCCCCAACTCTCGAGGCTACCACCGGCTTACCCTTCCACAGTGCTTCAGTAACTGTAAGACCAAAGCCTTCTTTCAACGATTTCTGAATTATAACACTGGAAATCCTTTGAAGTACATTGACCAGGACATTATTCTCGTAGGTCAGCAATATCACATCTCCCTTATCAATTAACCTTTTTGCTTTCCTCTTCACCCTTTCCAGAATTCTATAACCTTCTGGATCATCGGTAGCCATGCTCCCACATAGAACCAGTCTCGCATCCACCTTTTCCTTAACAATCTTAAATACCTCTATGACTCCTTCAGGGTCTTTCCACTTATCAAATCTTGAGATCTGGGTTGTAAGGGGTTTGTCCGTAGGAATTTTGAACTTTTTTGTATATTTTCTGATTGTCTCATTATCCAGTTCCATGTTTTTTAGAGAGAGGGGATCAATCGCAGGATAGATTATTTTGTATTTTATAGGGATATCATTTTTGTATTTTTCATTGGATACTATAACAAGATCGTATCTTAGAATGAAATTCTTCAGGAAATTCCATACTGTTTCATTGGGATGTGATAGATCCACATGGCACCTCCATACCCACGGTTGTACCTTTTTGTAAAACCGGATAAGAGGGAGTGGCTGTGGATCATGAATGATTACAAGATCATAGTTTTCTCCAAGATGGGTATAAATAGAGAAATCGCGGTTTGTATTTAAATAGAGATTTACTTTGTTTTTTGTCCAGTGGATCCTGTCTCCCTGCAGTGCATTGTGTATCTTTTTTGTTAGGGTGAAGAAGTCCTGATTCCCATGGAATGTAACCCAATCGGCATTTAAACCTATGTAGTTCATGAGGGGTGCCATGGAAAGTAGCATTTCGGCCACGCCGCCACCCATGAATGTGGAATTTATATGGACAATATGTCTTCCGTATAATTTCTTCGCCTTCCGGTAAATTTCGGTTATCACGTTGTCTCCGACTATTTCCCGATAATCTTCAAGATGTTTCATTGTTCAATTCCTCCATTTCAAAAAGTAATTTTTTTATTTTTCTGTAGTCATCTACATAATATTTTGCCTTTGAAGGTGCCCATCCTACCTTAATGGAGTAGGCTTCATCCGGTAAGATTTCAAAAATATCCTCATCAGTCCAATCGTCTCCAATAGCAAGAACAAAATCCCATGGATTTTTGTTTAGCCAGTTCAAAACAGCTCTTCCCTTATTTATGCCTGCATTTTTGATTTCTATTACTTTATGCCCCTCCAGAATTTCAATGTCGCTGTTGGCAACTATATGGAAGATATCATCCTTGAGTTCCCTTGCTCTAACAATTCCCAGTTCATAATCCACCTTCCTGTAGTGCCATGCAAGAGAGAATGCCTTTTCTTCAATAAAAGAGCCGGGGGTGCTGTCCACATACTTCTCCAATATCTTCCTTATTTCTTCCTTCCAATCTGTTTTGAAGGGTTCAAGGGTCCTCCATCCCTCACCACGGGGTTTAATCCACCCTCCGTGCTCGGCTATAAGATTTATATCCAGCCTGGAAAACCACTTCTCAAGAGTATGTTTATCTCTTCCGCTCACTATTATCACTTCATTTCTTTCGTCTTCTGTTAAATTTCTGAGTAAATTTAATATTTTTTTATCGGGTCTGGCAAGTTCCGGCCTTTCTTTGAAGGGAACCAGGGTCCCATCGTAATCAAGGAGCAGCAGGCGATTTCTGCTCCTTTTATAATGAGATAGCATTTTCTGTTTTACATCCTCGCTTAATCTATTTTCCTTTAATTTGAACTGCGTTTCTTTGATAAAATACAGTTTTTCTATGAAATCCTTTGCCCAGCGGCTTACATTGTACCTTCTGATTCTTTCCTGCATCTTTCTAATGCGTTTTTTCTGCTCCCTCTCTTTCATATTCAATGCCTTCCTGAGAGCTTCTGTGATCTCCTCCCGGTTGTTGGGATTTACTATAATGGCTTCGGCCAATTCCTTTGCCGCTCCCGCCATTTCACTGAGGATGAGAACACCTTTGCCGTCCCTTTTACTTGCAACGTATTCTTTTGCCACAAGGTTCATACCGTCTCTTAAGGGTGTTACAAGGCAGACATCTGCTATGTTATAAAGGGCTGCAAGGGTTTTAAAGGGTAGAGACCTGTAGAGATACCATATGGGAACCCAGCCCAGGGCACTATGTTTCCCGTTTATTTTTCCCACCAGTTCTTCCAGTTGTTTTTTAATGACCCTGTACTGATCAATCTTTGTTCTTGTGGGTACCGCTACAAGAATCAGGGTTACTTTGTCCTTGTATGCAGGGTTTTTATCAAGAAAATAGTCAAATGTTTCTAGTCTTCTAATTATCCCTTTGGTGTAGTCCAGCCTGTCCACCGACAGTACAATTTTTCTGTTGTGGGTTTTATTTCTTATTCTTTTGATTTCCCTCTGTACTGATTTTTCTAAGGACGAATTATAGAATTTTTCAAAATCTATACCCATGGGGAAGGCATCCACCTTAACAAGTCTTGTATCAACGTAAATCTGCCCGTAGGAATGCTCGTACCCACCTATGCGATGGGCACTACTCAGAAAGTGTCTCACATAGTCATAGGTGTGAAATCCAATGAGGTCCGCACCCAGTAAACCCTGAATTATTTCATTCCTCCAGGGAAGGAGTCTGAATACTTCAAAGGATGGGAAGGGGATGTGAAGGAAAAATCCTATTGGATTCTTTTTCAATCTCTTCCGCAATAATCCGGGAAGAAGCATGAGGTGGTAATCATGGATCCAGATAACATCATCTTCATTTGCAATCTCTAGAACAGCCTTAGCAAAGAGTTCGTTGACTTTTTTATATGCCTCCCAGTAATTATCACTGTATTCTGTAAATTCGGTGAAGTAATGAAAGAGAGGCCAGATGGTTCTGTTGCAGAAACCGTTATAATAAAGCTCCACATGACGCTGGGATAGAAAAACAGGGTAGCATTTTTTCTTTTTAAGAGTTTCAACGACAGTCTTTTTCTCAGTCCTTTTTATTTTTTCCCTGGCTATTCCAGGCCATCCAATCCAGAAGGAACCATGGGTTTTATAAAAGGAAGCAAGGCCCTTTGCAAGTCCGCCAACGCTGTCCTGGAAAGTTAACTCTCCTTCTTTACGTTGTACAGTAACAGGTAATCTATTTGAAATTATTATTAGTCTTTCCATTTTCTCCTCTAAGGTTAACTTAATTATACGTTATATAGACCAGCAATCAAATTGTGTAAGAGTACACATAGATATTTAAGCTGGAATTCAATATTTGTAACCCTTTACCTCCTCTTCGGAGAACTCAACACCCAATCCAAGGGCAATCCTATTAACAAAATTAAAATAACTTGTTATGAGATTTATATTCAAAATATCCTCATCATTGAAGCCCGCCTCTCGTAGAAGTTTTACATTATTTTCTTTTATATTATACGGTTCCTTTGTCAGCTTTGCCGCATATTCTAACATCCTTTTATGACGTGGAGAAAGATCTACCTGAGTGAAATCTTTCTTAAATTTTTCCAGTTTTTCGGTATCTTTCCAGTAATAGTTCAAAGCCTCTGCATGATGGTTCAGGCAGTAGTCACATCTGTTTATTGAAGAAACAACTACAGCAATCATTTCCCTTTCTTCCCGGGATAAGCCTGATGGACCAAACATAATGGTGAGATAGAGATTAAGATGGTCCTTCATTCTCTGAGGGTTGAGACTATGGATTTTCAATATGTTGGCTATTTTCCCCCTTGAGGATTTTATTTCATCATAGATTTCCTTGAGGTCTCCTGTAGCTTCCCTCTCATCTACTATCTTAATCCAGGCCATGATCAACCTCCATTTCTTAAAAATTATATTGGTAATTACCTTTACTGCTTTTAAATTATCGATGCCAATTTTTCTATAAATTGTTTAACCCCTGCCTCAATTTCGCTCCTTAATATTACCTTTTCAGCCAGAATCTCTCCATTATAGATTTCACGCATCTGGGACAGACATTTTCCTTCTTTGCCAGCGCATGTTACAAAGAAAGCAGATTTCTTTATGCTATCCCTGTTTTTTAAAAGATAGGTTCTCACTGCTGGGGTCACTCTGCCATTCCAAACTGGACCACCCAGAATAACAACATCATAATCTGCAGGGTTTTTTGAGAAATTTATATCAGTTGTCTTACCACGAGTTGCATCATATCCTGCTATAAGAAATCCTATGATTCCCTTTCTTGACTTTTTGTCTTCTATCTCATCAATGTCAGCATTAAGGGTATCTGCAATTATCTCTGCGGCTTTCTTTGTATGTCCATCTCTGGAATAAAACGCCACAAGAATTTTTATTGAAGCATCACGTTTTGTTTTTTTCATATTTCACCTTCCTTTGTTTGACTGGCGTATAACTTGTTTATATACGAAATGTTCGGATATAGCAACAAATTGGGAGGATATACGAACTCTTTGCATATACTTCCCTCTGGGTGACTATTATTTTTTGTTTTTCTACTCATGTTTCAACTCTTCTTAAAAGGTTATCGAGTGGGATTTTTAAGGAATGAATGGCAAATGAACGCTTCAAATTTAAAGCTTCAATATGTATCACTTTTCTGCTTGCATCTATGTCTTCTAGTTTCAACTTTATTACCTCCCTAACTTACAACTTTATTATAAATGTACCCCCTTTTGTGCCTATTGGATCTTACGGTTAACATATATAGCAATGAAAAGAAAAAATCAAGTCAATTTCCCGTTATTTAATCTACAGGTAGGGTAATATTTAGGTAGTGGTTGGAGGTTGTGTAGAAGTATAAGAAGTAATTTGAAAAAAATTTTTTGCTGATTTCTTGAGCTATACTTCTAAATACATTGTAAACCAGCCCATGGATTCTCTTATCCCCTCCTCGACAAAGATTTTCCATTTTTTGAAAAAATTGATATGAATGAAAGTGATAAAAGAAAGTGGTGGGGATGGCGAAAAGCCTAATTTTTCACGGAATTCCCTGAAAATAAAACGTGGGCCCGCAGGGACTGGAATCCCGAACCACGAACTAAGAAAGCATCGATTTTATGAAATAATGACCTTCCTAATCTTCTAACAACAAATAAATTATACATTCATTTCTGTTTGGGATTAGATTGTTTTGTCCTGTTTTTGACAAGTTCTTTGAAGGAAGTTCTAAACCAATCACTACTCAGATTGGAAGCTGAATTTTTTCTCCTTAAAGAGCTTCACACAGGTATCTACAACTTCAGGGTCATACAATTTCCCTTTATTTCTTATAAGTTCTTCAAGAGCCTCTTTAATAGAATGTGCAGGTCTATAAGGGCGGTGAGAAGACATGGCTTCCACCACATCTGCCACAGCGAGTATCCTTGCTTCAAGCAGAATCTCATCATCTTTAAGCCCCCTGGGATAACCAGAACCATCCCATCGCTCATGGTGTTGATATATAATTTCTGCAACAGGCCAGGGAAAGTCAATTTCTCGTAAAACTTCATAGGCTACTTGAGGATGGGTTTTTATTAAGTCAAGCTCAATTTCACTGAGTTGTGTGGGTTTGGTTAATATTTCTGCGGGAATTGATATCTTCCCCATATCATGGAGAAGTCCGGCTATTCTAATTCCTGTTAGTCTCCTTTCAGGCAGCCCCATCTCTTTTGCTATGGCAACCGCAAGTTCTGCAACACGTTCTTGATGTCCTGCTGTATATGGGTCTCTACTTTCTACCATCTTAGTCAGAGCTTTTGTAGAATCCTGTAGCACCTTGTACAAACGTTTATAAGATTCACGGAGTTTCTTTGCCATTTTTTTAAGTTGTGTAACATCTCTTACTACTGCCAACACTTCATTCTCATTTAGTTTCACTATCCGGGCATCCCACTGTCTAACTTTACCTCGTATATTCAAAGAATATCCAAACTCTACCACTTCTCTTGTAGAAAACACTTCTTGGATAGCTTTTATTACACGCTCAGCCACATCTGATGGTAATACTTCTGTAACTTTTTTATTAAGGAACTCTATTGGCTGCGCGTAAAGGTCTTCTTTTTTTTCTGCATAATACTCTAGAATAACACCATTTCTATTTATAATAAATATGAGGTCCGGAATGGCTTGAAGGATAGCCTTGAGACGTGTTACAGCATCTTGTAAGGCTCTTTCCATATTCTTTAATTGAGTAATATCTGTGGCAATTGTGAAAATCACGGTTTTCCCCTTCTGCGAGATCTTTCCTGCAGATACTAAAACATCTATTAATGTACCATCCTTTCGCCTCCATTTACGTTCGCCTACTACAATGGTTCCACTATCTAGTATTGATTGGATATGCTCATCGATAGATTTTTTATCATGTGCAATAAAATCATATATATCATATATTCTCAAATTGGATATTTCTTCTGGTTTGTATCCCAAATAGTTGAAAAAGGAAGAGTTGGCTTCCAATATTTGTTTACTTTTGGGGTCAAAAAAGCAGATAGCTTCAGCTGCATTTTCAAAGAGCATGTGGAATTGTTTTTTACTTTCTTGTAGTCTTAATTCTTTCTGCTTTAATTCGGTAATATCCATGAGCATTACAATATCAGCAGGACGGTCTTTCCATTCTATCAGGCTACCCACAACTATTACCCATTTTTCTTCACCAGTTTTGGATAATAACTTACATTCATATGGGGGTATGTATTCTCCTTTGAGTCTGGCTTCATAATTTCTCTTTACTAGGTGTCTGTATTCTGGAGCAATTATCTGCCAGAAGTACTTTAGGTCTATGATCTCTTCTTTACTGAACCCTGTGATTGGGCTGACTGAGAAATTTGTATACACGAATTTGTTATCCTGGATCACGAAAATATCCAGTGGACAAATTTTAACAATAGTTTCAAACCTCTCCTCACTTTTAAGATGAGCTTTTCTGCGTTTTTCTAACATTTTTGCCATAGTATCAAGCTGTCCCTTCACTTTTTCTCTCAATTCTATGTGTTTCTTAGTATCTTCTGCTATACAAAGGATACCCTTTGGAATGAGAGGGTAAGCTTGTATTTTACAAAGTAGTCTTGATCCTGTGGGCAAGCTAAGCAAAATAGGGCCGGATTTAAATGTGATGTCCTTTCTAACTTTTTTACATATCTTGAGGAAATCCGAATTTTTTAATTCAGGAAGGAGTTCAGTAATTTTTTGGCCTATAATTTGTTCAGGTGAGAAGCCTAAAAATTTTGCTCCTGCATCATTTATGAATCTGAATTTCCATTCTTTATCAAGAATCCAAACTCCTTCACTTAGTGAATTCAGAATAGATAAATACTCCGCTTTTATATTATCTAAGCCCATTGACTTTCTGTTTTTCGTGAGGGCAATAAATGAGCTTATATATTACTGTGATTTGTTTTGATTGTCAAGAGCAGAGTGTGCATTTTCTCTTCCGAAGGCAGAAATACTCTCTAAGAATTAATTAAAAATAATACAAAAAGTTACTGGTTAAAACCCAAGAATTATGGACAACTTAGTGATAATTGGGAGATTACTAGTGAGAGGTTAGGATAATTTTCTTTGAAATTTGAGTGTCACCATTTTTTAAAAGCAAAATGTATACACCAGGAGATTTGTTTTTCCTTTCTAAAATGGCAATTTTATTTGCATCTGAATAAATCTTCTCAATGCATGCACCTTTAACATCGAATATTTTTATTTCCTGGAAGGATTTCGGAGTGATAATCTTTAAATTTTTAGAAAATATCGTGGATGAAATCCTCCTAAAACCAAGTAAACCCTATCTTTTTTCATCAATTCTTTAGCTTTCTTTACAATATTTACAATTCTGGGATGAGCGCAGCCTGTGATAACCACTAATCCTTTTTTGAATCAATAATCAAGGATTGCTCTTTTGGAGGTCCATAAAGTTCACCAGTTGTATAAACAAAGTCAAAAATCTCTCTTGGAGCTGAAATTTCTACAAATTTGGCTCCTTTTTCGGTTATCTTATTTTTGATAGATTGCGGGAAGGAACTTGGAATAAAGACCGTAACATTACTGTTCCTCTTTAAAAAACCTTCTAATCCCCCCACATGATTGTTATGGATATGAAAGATAACCACTCAGATAACCCGCATTTCTTACATCCCTTTATCCTTTTATTCAATTCATCAATTTCTATATTCCATTTATCCATGGCATTATCTTACCTCCATCTTCTGCCGCCACGCCTTCTGCGTCTTCTTCTAATCCGGTGGCCGATACCTAATCCTCTGCCCCTCATACCCGGCTCTGTACCAAATACCTCGGGTGGCACTCTGGATTGAGTTTCTCTTATCATACTCTTTTCTGTATCAGGCTTTATTGCTCCGACGGGGCACGCTAACATTGCTTTACTGATACAAGATGCATTTGGGTCCTTTATAACGGGCTTTCCATTTTTTATCTGGAAACCATCGGGACATACATTAGCACATGTTCCACATCCAATACATAAGTTTTCATCTATCCATGGCATCCTATCAATCCTCTTTGTATTTTTAGTTTTTCTATTCTTCCTCGGGCAATATTTATTTCACTTAACGTCCTGAGTGTTCCCGACGTGCCCGTGCGACGGACCTGGCACAAAGCTTGCTCTACCAAGCTTACTTAACTTATTACAAACTTTGTGACAAAGAGTATGTCCCGCAGGGTAGCCAGTTTTGGCGTAACGGGAACACTCTGTTAGGCGACGTTGATTAGTTCTTAAGAGCTTCATGTATAGCTTTCCTTATACCCTCTTTAGGAGCTTCATGACCATACCATATTTCTTTACCATTTATGAAAATTCCCCTGTCAATTTGATAATGGAGAAGAATATGTCTTTCATCAGCACAATATTCATTTAGTAAAACTTTATCGCCAAATTCCTCTGCTACTTCTCTAACTCTTTGAGCCTCTATATAACTTGTGGGACAAAATGTATTCCAAAAAAGATCAATCGTTACCTTGTCTTTATTTTCTCTAAAATTATAATTTGGTGTTAATAATTCTGGTTCAGTTGCACTTTGATCATGTACTTTCCATAAAATTGCTTCGTTATTCCTACGCTTTACTACCTCGAAACCACATTTTTCAAAGAAAGCTGCCGGCATAAACCAGTGAATATGATAATAACCTATTGTAACTAAACCTTTTAAACCTTGACGAAGTGCTTCTTCTTCTGCACATGCAATAAGTTTTTTGCCTATTCCTCTTTTTCTTACTTTACTTAATACTACTAAACAAGGAATTACCAATAAGTCTTTTCCAATAGGGCCCCAGGGACATATTTCTATAGGTATAAGATGTATAAATCCCACTGGTTCATTATTAATATAAGCAACTTTTGTTCTAACGCCTTTACTATATAAACCTTGAAGCCAACAAATTCTCTTTTTAGCTGCAAAGTCTATCTCGTGTCTTGAAAGAAATTTTGGTGTATCATTGACATGTGTGCATGTTCCAACAAAGGATTTGCTTGTATCATCCATCTCGCGTATTTTTACTAAAGCCATATAAACCACTCCTGTTCAATTAACCAATGTCGCCCAACTCGTTCATATGCGAACTGTTCGCATATACACCCCTCTGGACAACCATTGTTCTTTGTTTCTATTCTCATGTCTCATCTCCTTTTAAAAGACTATCAAGTGGGCTTTTTATTGCTGAAAGATTACTTGTACTTACATGAGTGTAACTTTCTGTTGTCTTTGAACTTTTATATCTCAAAAATTCTTGAATATACCTTAAATCGATTCCACTTTCAAGAAGATGAATGGCAAATGAACACCTCAAATTTGAAGCTTTAATATAGGCCAGTTTCCCCTTTGTATCTATGGCTTCTGGTTTCAACTTTATTACCTCCCTGACTCACAACTTTATTATAAATGTACCCCTTTTGTACCCATTGGATCTTACAGTTAACATATATAGCAATGAGAAGGAAAAATCAAGTCAATTTCCTGTGTTTCATCTACAGGTGGGGTAATATTTAGTTAGGTTGGAAGTTGTGTAGAAGTGTAAGAAGTAATTTGAAAGAAACTTTTTGCTGATTTTCTTGAGCTATACATTGTAAATCAACCCCTGGATTCTTGTGTCCGCTCTGTGAAAAAAATGTCATTTCTTGAAAAAATTGAAACAAATGAAGGTGGTAAAGTAGGTTTGTGGGTTTAGCGGAGAGCCTGATTTTTCTGGCGATTCCTCAAAAATAAAACGTGGGCCCGCAGGGACTCGAACCAACGGATCGAGAATCCGTTGGTCAAAATGAGGAGAAAATAGGTCTCAATATCCTCTTACATTGGAAACAACATGAGCACAGGAGCTGCAGTAGTCTATATTTAAATAGGTGTATATACTTACCTTCCTGTTAAAGCACTACTTGCACACTGAAGAGTGGGTGTGGTAAGATTTTAAATTTACCTCTGCTTCCCTTTTGAAAGAGAGCCATCCTGCACTCTTGACAACCTCAGGTGAAATGTGACATACTTTAAAATTTTACCTTCTTGCACTACTTAAAAACTACTTCTTGCAAACCAACATGTCGGTGCCTTAACATAGCCGACTTCATTTACATCCCTCAGAAAAAGCATCTGAAAGGACTTTTGACAACCTTAGTCGAGAGGTTGTATACTGTAAAATTTTTCCTCTGTTACCACTAGACACTACAACTTGTAAATTGGGGTATAAACAGCCTAAAATATGGACCTTCGTTCAGAATTTTTCAGGTTTAAGAGATACGCGATAACATAACAATTAAATAAGTTATACACCAATTTCTATTGGAGATTAAATCAGTTTTGACCTGTTTTTGACAAATTTTTCAACAGTGGTGTGAGCTAATCATTCAGACTCGTTAAGTAAATTTTAGGGATTAGGTCTGCAAAGCTCTAGAGGGAAATGATGGTTCACAGGTCGGTTAGTTTTCAAGATGGAAATGGATGTTCACAAGATTAAATAAGAAAACCTCTAAATCCCATCTTTGGTACTGTTTGGAGCTATTTTCTAAGATTGTTATTGTTTGGTGCAATAACAATCTTATTGCAAAACTCCTTCCCTTAAGGCATATCTAAGAGTTGACATTCTACAATCTTAGACTTATTTTTATAATGGAGGCGTTAATGAGATTGAAAATATTTTTGTGTTGTATAATATTTGTTTTTCCTCATATAGGCTTTGCACAGGGAATAGTATATGTAAAAGGCCATTTCAGAAAGGATGGCAGCTATGTGTCACCACATTTTAGAACCAAACCCTATAACGGTCCTTATAATAACTTCAGCTTCCCTGGCAATTATAACCCTTACACTGAAAAAATTGCTCCGGGGGATCCCACAACATATTTAACCAACTATTACTCCAAGAAATACAAGGGTAAATTACTCATCACTACAGATATCAATACCCAGCATTCTTCCCTGTATAATTCGAATGTATATAATAACAATTTGGATGATTGGTTAGAACAATATAACAAGTTGTATGAGAATTATCAAAAGCAATACTAAAACTTGTTCAAGGATTGAAAAACCCATAGGAATGATTGAAATTCCGATTCGAAGAGCAGACCTGTATGTGTTTAGACTTGAAGGAGAAAGCATGGAACCCAGAATACTTGAAGGGGATATTGTGGTCGTTGCCCAGGAATCTGAGTCCCAAGTAGGAGATCTTGTAGTTGTAAAATTCAAAAAAGGTGAAACGCTACTTAGATGGTTAAAGAAAAAAGACAAAGTTTGTTTGTTTAAGTCTTTTAATCCTTATGTGGATGACATTTATGCAAATGAAGACGAAATAGAGTTCATGCATAAGGTTATTCTTCTCGTACCAAAAGGACCTAATAGGAGAGTAGCATAAGGAGGGGAATATGCTAAAAATCAAATACCTTCTTTTATTTTCCATATTTCTCTTTTTGGCTTGCACTAAAATAGATGTTTCTGTGAAAGAATATAGTAAGGAATATGATTATCTGCATGTAACCTTCAAAGTAATTAATAGCGGTAATACGACCGTTGAATATTATGAAATCTATTACAAATTTAGAACAACAGATGGAGATGTTTTAAGTGATTGGACTAATGATGTTAATTTACCACCTGGAGAAACCCGCTATGTAGAAGCATATAGCTATGTGGGTGATGCAGGTGTTACGAATGTGTGGGTGGATCATGTCGATTATTAATGTGCAAACAAGGAGGAATAAATGTTATACATCTTAACCCTATTTTTCTTGATTGTCCAGAGCTCTGAAGCAAGATATGGGTGGGCTTTGGATCCACCCGTAGTGGTTAGAGATGAACCCTCTGGAGAAGGCAATGTAGTAGGATGGATAGAAGATGATACAACCAGAATTAAAATACTCTCCACAAGTAGACTTGGCTTATGGTATTTTGTTGAACTGCCCAATGGCAAAAAGGGATATGTCCTTAAAAAGAAAATAATTCCAATGCCCAAAACTCAGTATTTTGAGCATCTCAAAAAAGAACTTTATAGCCTTGTAAAACCCATGGAGCCTGAAACTATTCTGATAGTGAATCCTATTAGGTTATACAGGCGATTATCTTACAAACACCTGGAATGTGATAGTGGCATCATGATACCCTCTTTCACTAAAATAGTCCTAAAGGGTATTCATAAAGACTATTATTTGACAACCTGGGATACGCTTCGAGGATTTGTACATCGATACGACGTACAATCCGTAGAAAATCAAGCTCTTTACGTGAAGACTTTAAGGCTTAATTTAAGAGTCCAACCTTCAACCGAAGCTCCTATTCTGGAAAAGTTGGAAATCAATGATAAGCTTAGACCAATCGATTTAAAAGGTAATTGGATAAAAGTCAAATATGGAAATAAAATCGGTTGGGTTTCCTTAGATTTTGTTTCTTCAAAACCTATACCGCAAGCGCAAGCGAGAAGACTAAAATTTGTCAATTCGCATAATCTTCCTGCACGTCACAAAAAATTGATACTTGAAGGATCTATTTGTATAGGTATGACTAAGGACGAGGTAAAAGCTTCTTGGGGCGAACCTGATGACATAAACCGATTCATTTATGAGTGGGGGACAAAAGAACAGTGGATATATGGCGATACCTATTTATATTTTGAAGGTAATAAACTTACTGCTATACAAGAATGGTGACGATATAATGAATATAATGACCAGTTATTTATATTTTGAGTCTGAATGGCTGACTACTTTCACAAAGTGTGGAGAGGATGAAGTTGTTTATATAGTTCTTGTTTCCTAGCTTGATGACGCGAAGGAAGTATATATAATTGGCAAGGAAATCAAAATCAACAAAGAGATTAATAAATTAATAAAAGTTTAACAAGGAGGTATACCAATGCATAGAATCTGCCCCTTTATGAGTGATAATGAGCGGGAAGTAGAGTGTATTGGCGCAAAATGTATACTGTGGACAACAGAAGAGCTTCAATCAGGTTGTAAACCAGCTATGTTCTGTTCATTCAGCCAGCAGTTCCAAACCCCTTTAATTCCTGCGTTAAGCAAATTAAACTCTGAACTCATGCTTTTAAAACAGCCATTTACCGATTACAACAGAAAATCAGTTAGAGGGACTTTGCCAGTTAATATAAGATTAGTAAAAGTTGACAAATGATACTGCATATAGTATAATACTATGAGCAAAAAATGGATAACATCCAATCTTTTAAAAAGAGTAAAAAAAATATTAACTTGCCCTCCGGATCTGAGGTACCAAGATGTTAAAATTATCTTGCAGGCTTTCGGATTTGAAGAAACAACTCAACAAGGAGGTAGTCATAGGGTTTTTATCTTGGTCGAGAAGCGGGAGGGTGTTATATATGAGCCTGAGGATCTTAGCCAACTCACAGTTCTCGTCAAAAAGGGGCGGCGTGTCAAAAGGGTTTATTTGAAAAAAATAATAGAATGTTTACATTTGGAGGAATGGTATGAAAAGCATAAAAAGAAATGAAGAAGAGTTAAAAAAATTAGTTGAGGAATATCTTAAAAAACCCTATAAAATTCAAATAGAATATAGTGAAGAAGACAAAGCATTTTTTGCAGAGGTGGTTGAATTACCAGGATGCATGACCTATGGTGATTCATGGGAAGAAGTCCATGAAATGATTCAGGACGCTATGAGAGCGTGGATCACTATGGCTTTGGAAAGAGGTAAAGAGATACCAGAGCCAATGGCGACCACAAGATACAGCGGTAGGTTTGTTGTCAGAGTCCCTAAATCACTCCACAAAGAATTAGTGGAATATGCCAAGCAGGATGGGATTAGTCTTAACCAATTAGTTCAGGACCTTCTTAGTATTGGATTGTTTGTGCGGAAAAACAAATACGTAATAAAATCCTTCTTTATGGAAGAAGAAGTTAACTCACTAGATTCTCAGAGATGGGAAT
>Ga0190349_1000183_pt1 | contig 21930 bp, 17 predicted proteins | sample 48721378_MG_FD_179798 | JGI IMG/M metagenome (GOLD analysis project Ga0190349, IMG submission 179798) | Hydrothermal vent microbial mat bacterial communities from Southern Trench, Guaymas Basin, Mexico - 4872-13-7-8_MG | ecosystem: Environmental > Aquatic > Marine > Hydrothermal vents >...
CCCCTGAACTGGCAGGGGGCATGCCGTAGATGTCATAGCCCCAGTACGTTCCGTGGATGGGCTTGCGCTCGATCGCCTGGTATTGGGCGAGATCTTCCATGGTGATGATGCCGCCGTGCTGCTGGAGGTAGAAGACTATCAATTCAGCCGTTTTTCCCTTGTAAAATTCGTCTTTTCCGTTTTTTTGTATCCACCTCAATGTCTTTCCGAATTCTGGCTGTTTCCAGATCTCACCCGGTTCGTAAACGGTCTTGTCCTCTTTCAAGAAGAACCGGGAGGAGAAATCCGCCGCCTCCGATGTTCCCGCAGGAGGGGTAGACCACAGCCAGGGCGAATCCTACGGCGACGGTTGCATCCACAGCGTTACCGCCTTTTTTCAGGATGTCCAATCCTACCTTGGCTGCTATGGCATTGGTGCAGACCACCATCTCGTTTTTCCCTTCTTTGGGGAACAAAGCCTGAGCATTGGTGAGTGGAGGGAGGCCCATAAAGATGATTAATAGACAAAAAAGGAAGATGTTGATGAACCCAATTCTTTTTCCCCTCATAAAAACCTCCTGTGCGGATTGGAATGGGTTTTGAAAGATGAAAAATGTATCACTATTGATAGGAAGCGTCAAGACAATCTCTGACCCTTTGGGGGCGTTCCCAAAAGGGACACCCTCCCGCCTGCCATAAATGAGATCACCATTTATGACTGTCCCCTTTCCCCTGTTCTGGAAAGCTATAGAGGATTCTTACAATTTCAAGAATAGTCTGCTTGATTTGCATTTTTTTATGGTCAATATCACTGGAATTAAATAAGGCATCCCCCAAATTATTTTCGGTGTTTTATGGATTTTTCGCCGAACTTGTCTTTGATCTCATCAACGGCTTTATGAAGCCGTTCCTTTTTTGACTGGTCGTCCTCATCGTCAAAAAGGGTGGGCTGGTTAATGTCATTTCTGGCTTTAAGAAAAAATTATCTTATCGTCAGGATACTATCATATAGTATCACTATATGCAATTTTATTTGCATTTAGTTTACATAAATTATCACCTTTTCTCTATTTTGAGCATCTACGGAAATTGACGCTTCTGACCTTAGGGATGTAGGACTCTTCACGCCAACTCCTTTCATTTCAGCGATTAGCCTTTTCTGGAGGGGATTGGCCCGTTTCTTGAATCATCCCTGCTGCTATGGCAGGGGCCTATCATCAGCACCCTGCCTGTGCGGGGCACGCAGACAGGCATCCAGAACGGACTGTTTTCTATCTAGTTTTTTTCACTACTTCGATAAATTCCTTCAAGAATACGAGAGCCTATTCGAGAGAGAGTATGGCTATCTTCGTCCCATTGTCCAAGAGGTTGTGGACAAGTTCCTTGAATGCGGCAACCCGCGCTGTGGGCTTGCCCACATCCGGTGCCCAGACTGTGGGGAAGAACACCTTCTGCTGTTTTCCTGCAAGACTAGAGGTGCACATCGTGTCATGCCAAACGGCGGGAGCTGTGGGGCAAGTGGGTGCTCACAGGCCATGAATTGATGCCAGGTCAACTGGAAACCTTGGTTATGTGACTGCCCTGCTTACAAACATGCAATTTGCTTCTCCTCCGCTTCGCCCAGAGTTTGTATTCCCCAGTCGCAATGTCGGCTGCGAGACCAACCCCTTGCACTTTTATGGAAAGATATCTTATTTATCGCTTTTGGCAATCCTCTTCTTAGTCTGCAGCCTAATGCCCCTAGCTTAACATTCAAAAAGAAAATTCCTACAGGGTCAAGTTGTACTTGGACAAACTGAAGTTTCAACATAAGTAATCAAAGGGCAAAACAGCCTTCCTTTCTGCCAAAATAACTTACTCTCGCTTACGGTGAAATTCCAGTGGACAAAGGTTTTCACGGCAATCAGGCCCTTAACGCAAATCAGCCCCTTAACACAATACCTGCTCTCTCCTCCTTACCAGCTTCTTCTAGGAGGGACAAAAAATTATCCGAGATAATTCGGGCCGCCTCTTCTATGCAATCCTTCCTTACCACCACGCACAAAAACTTATTCCTTAGTCTGGTAATGTTGGGCCCAAACCTCTGTCCCACTATTACATCAACACCCTCCAAAGCAGAAGATACAGCCCTTGCTTTCCCGGGGTCTCCATGTTTAAGGGTTTCATCCTCCTGGTATTTTACATTCTCCCTCCGCTCCACAAATTCTCTAGCATCTTCACAAATCCTGTAAATCACAAAATATCTGGACATACCCACATGGGTATCACCCTTCAAACTCTCCCCATCATCACTCCCAAAAGCGACCAGAAATTCCCTAAGTTCGATATCTTTTATGGCACTTTGAGGGCACACCTCAATGCAAGAAAGGCACTCAACGCATTCGTCCTCATTTACAGAGGCCACAGTCCCAGAAATGGACAATGCGCCCTGAGGGCACTCCTCCACACAAAGTCCGCAACCGACACATCTCATCTTATCTATCTTAATCACACCATTCCCCTCCCTCATATAATAAGTACTGGACTTGAATTCTTACCGGACATGCCCCCATTTTTTCGTACCAGTTTGAGAGTTCATTTGTGCGACACCTCAGAGGCTCTTAGACCCTTTTTCTTAAGATATTCTATAGGGGATATGTTCCCTAAAGACGAATGACGGCGTTTGTAATTATAATACCGCAATCTTTCGTTTACAATGTTTCTCAGTGCCTCGATATCCTCCTGTTCCCAAAAAAGATCCCGGTTCTCTTGTTTGAAATGTCCGTTGAAAGATTCCATATGGACATTCTCTTTAGCTCCCCTTTCCGAATAGGAAATCCGGACTCTGGACTTTATGACAATCTCATTCAACCAGCGGTGACTGAGGTACACCCCGTCTTTATCGTGATGAATAATCACATTCTCCAATGGCTTTCCCAGATGGTTTAAGCACCTTTTGGCTCTTCCCCAGGCTTTGAGAGCAAGATCTGTGTTGGCACCAGGACCCAGAGCGTGACCTGCAACCAACTTGCTTCTATGATCAACTATCGGCATAAGTTGAGCCTTCAACTTTCCTTTCCCATAGATAATCTCAGTAAAATCTGTGTAGAGAACCTCCAGGATATCTATCTCTTTTAGTTTTCTCACTAGGTTGCTCTCTCCGCCAACTTCTTTGAGGAGTTGGAAAAGAGGATTGGGTTTGGGAACTTTCACTTTCCTTCCGAGAGAAAGATACCACAGACGGTTAAGCTTCTCTATCACTTTATGGTTGTTACAATAACCCCGGTGATGAAGTTCAGCTGTAGTCCTTCTGTAACCGTACCCATGGTGCTCTTCAGCAATCTCCATCAATGGCTTCCTCAAGTAACTGTATTTTTCTTCATAGCTCTTTCTTTTTTCCCTGTAATACCAGGTGCTTTTGGCCAATTCCAACACTTTTAATACCTTATTCAGTCCATATTCCTCTTTGTATTCTGTGACTAAGTTGAATTTTTCTTCCTGGGTGAGACTCCGGTTAAAAAATTTTTGAGAAGTGCTATCTCCACCTCCTTATGCCCGATGAGTCTCTCTAAATCCTCTATCCTCTTTTCATATTCTTTGATGGTGGTATCTTGGGAAAAGATCTCTGGCCCTTTCTCCTGAAATTCATTCCTCCAGCGGTGGATCGAGGCCGGATGAATGTGGTAAGACTTTGAGAGTTGAGCCACTGTTTTCTCACCCCTTATGGTTTCCATGACCACCTGAAATTTGAACTTAGGAGAGTAATTTTTTGTAGGCATCATCATCCTCCATCATGGGTGTTTGAGCCCTCTGATGATGCCTATTATAACACACAGACTCTCGCTCTATAGGTGGTACAAATTTTGGGGGGCAGTTCAAAAGATAATGCAAAGAATAATGCTTAAAGCCAAAATCCATAAAGCCAGAATAACTGAGATTAATCCCGATTATGAAGACAGTTGTGGACGATAAAAATAAAATAAAGTTTGTAAGATGAAATTTGGATTTCTCAACCAGCTGATTGAAATTCTTAGTTATATTCTGGTTAAAATTGAGGTTTAATCTTTGCTTTTTGGTTGTTTATAACGGAAGGTGCTGAAGATTCAGTATTAATTTCAGGATTATCTCAAATTTTTATCGACCCATTCTTTAAGCTTCTTGTATTCGAATTCACCACATATTACATCTTCTGTTTCAGGGCAGAAAAAAGGTTGGAGTATAGTCCATGCCAGCGTTCACCATTTTGTTGATGTGTATCGTATGCTAAGAAATTGCAGGGGCAAACAAGGTTTAAGTCTTCTTCAAAGTCTTTGGTAATCAATCGGCAGAGGCATCATTTGAGACCGAGACTCATTTTTTAATAGATAGGGCACTTAGGACAGTTACAGCATTTTTCTTTATTAATAATTTTGTTCTGGCCGACCAGGGCTTTAGTTTCTTCGGTTACATAAGTAGGGTATGTCTTACAGATACACATTTGCTTGACTAAGGGGAGTTTATTTTAAAAATCAGCAATCATAGCCTTAGCTTTTTCTTCGGTCTTGCCCACTTTTTCCAAATTTTTTTCAAAATATCTGACAAGATTTATAACGTCAATTTTTTTGATAAAAATAAAATTTATAATTAGTGGTTTAATTTATGATCTATTTTTGTACACTATTAGTTAAAGAGAAGCAAATTTACTCTTTAATAATAAATAATTGAAATAGAAATTAAAGTGTTTTGATGTTGAATTTTTTACAGGTGGAGAAAAAATCCTTAGCCATTGAACTCGATTTATAAGTCAAAAATGGGGGAAAGGTAAATAGAATGTTCTTATTCTAAATGATAATTGGGGGCTTCTTTGGTGATGATAACATCGTGAACGTGGCTTTCTTTAACTCCGGCCGCTGTAACTTTTATGAATTTAGCCTTTTTTTGCAGCTCTGGGATGGTTTTACAACCAGCATACCCCATGCCTGCTTTTAGGCCACCGACCATCATCTGGATGATATTGGCCACACTCCCTTTATAGGGAACTCGGCCTTCAATTCCTTCGGGTACGAGTTTTTTTTCGTCGGTGTAAAAATCTTGGCCGTATCTATCTCTTGAGCCTTCTCTCATGACTTCCATCGAACCCATACCGCGGTAAGTTTTATAAGAGCGGCCTTGGTAAATAACCACCTCTCCGGGAGATTCATCGGTTCCAGCCAGAACGTTACCCAGCATAACTGAACTGGCTCCAGCCGCAATTGCCTTGGTAATATCACCAGAGAATTTGATACCTCCATCAGCAACAAGAGGAATATTGGCGGTTGACGCTATTTTAAAAACATCAGCAATAGCTGTGATTTGGGGGATGCCGGCTCCAGAAATAACCCGAGTAGTGCAGATCGAACCTGGGCCGACACCTACTTTGACCGCATCTACACCTAGTTCAATTAAATCTTTAGCCGCTTCGCTGGTAGCTATATTGCCAGCAATTATTTCTTGCTCAGGAAACTCTTTTTTCAACATTTTGACAGTGTCCATTACTCTTCGAGAATGACCATGGGCAGTATCAACTACCAGAACATCAACTTTGGCTTCAATCAAGGCTTTGGCTCTATCCAGTGTTTCCTGGCCAACCCCAACAGCTCCCCCCACCCTTAAGCAGCCAAGAGCATCTTTGGAAGCATAAGGATATTGAATCCTTTTTAGAATGTCTTTGTAGGTAATCAGTCCTTTTAAGTGGAAATCTTCATCGACCATCAGGATTTTTTCTATTTTGTGTTTATGAAAAAGCTTCTCAGCTTCTTCCAGCGATGTTCCTAAGGGTACTGTAATTAAGTCTTTGGTCATAACCTCTTTTATAGGTAAATTTAGCCGAGTTTCAAAGCGGATATCTCTGTTGGTCAGGATTCCCTTTAATTTATTGTTTTCATCAGTGATAGGCAGGCCTGAGATTTTGAATTTTTTCATAACCTCCTTAGCTTCAAATATCTTATTGCCAGGCTTCATAGTAATAGGATCGACAATCATTCCACTTTCATGACGCTTAACCTTATCAACTTCTTCGGCTTGGTTAGTAATGGACATGTTGCGGTGGATAATTCCTATTCCTCCTTGCTGAGCTAGAGCAATGGCCATTTTCGATTCAGTGACGGTGTCCATGGCTGCACTAATTATAGGTATGTTGAGAGTAATGTTACGACTTAATCTGGTAGCCACCTCTGCTTGGGCCGGAATTACATCCGTTTTGGCCGGCAGGATAAGAACATCATCAAAAGTTAATCCTTCTTTAATTTTTTCCTCCAGCATACTCCCTCCCTTATCTTCTCCTTTTTTTCTTTTTTCTCTTTTTGGGAATCATAGACCTGGCTTTCTGAACTCTCATGGATGGGGCATTTTGAGGACGCTGGTAGTAGAGAGGCTGTTCCTTTCTTTCTGGCATTTCTTCTTCGACAATGGGCTGGAGAAGGAAGAGATAGCGAATAGTTTCTTCTTCGATTCTATCCATCATTGCCTGGAACATATCATAGCTTTCCTTTTTATATTCAACCAAAGGATCGCGCTGACCGTAACCCCGAAGGCCAATGCCTTCTTTGAGGTAGTCCATGGCTAAAAGATGGTCTTTCCACTGAGAATCTATTACCTGGAGCATGATTACTCGTTCGAACTCTCTCATCCTTTCCGGCTCGATGATTCTTTCTTTTTCTTGATAGATTTCCTGAAGAGCGTTGAGTATTTTTTCTCTTAGTTCATCATAGTTAACTGTTTCCCAATCTATTCCCAGCTCTTCGATATCAAGGCCAAACTGAGAAGCGATGGCCTTTCTCAAGCTTTCTTTATCCCAATCTTCAGGGGATTTTTCGCGAGGAGTGTTTTCTTCCATGAGCCAATCGACCAGAGTTACAATCAATTCTTGGATAGTATTTTTCAGGTTCTTTCCTGACAGAATTTCTTTTCTTTGAGCATAGATTGTCTCCCGCTGCTTATTCATGACATCATCATATTCAAGAAGATGTTTACGAATAGAAAAATTCTGAGATTCAACCTGTTTTTGAGCTCTTTCAATGGCTTTGGTTACCATTTTATGTTCAATTGGAATACCTTCGTCCATGCCAATTCTTGACATCAGTCCTGAAATACGGTCGCTGCCGAAAATGCGCATTAAATCATCCTCTAAGGAAAGGTAAAAACGGGAAGATCCAGGATCGCCCTGACGGCCGGCTCTACCTCTGAGCTGATTGTCGATTCTCCGGGCCTCGTGGCGCTCGGTCCCGATGACATGGAGGCCGTTTAGTTCGACAACTTTTTTGTGTTCAATTTCTGTTATTTTTTTGGCCTCAGCCAATGCTTTCTCCCATTCCTGTTGAGAGGCTTCATGGGGATCAATTCCCCTTTTTCTTAATTGTTCGGCCGCTAAAAACTCAGGATTTCCTCCAAGGAGAATGTCAACGCCTCGACCAGCCATGTTAGTGGCTATAGTTACAGCCCCCACTCTTCCTGCCTGAGCAATAATCTTGGCTTCCATTTCGTGATATTTGGCATTGAGAACAACATGCTTTATTCCTTGTTTTCTCAAAAGAGAGCTGAGGTGCTCCGAGTTTTCAATTGAAATTGTGCCTACCAGAGCTGGCCGCCCTTTTTTATTATTTTCGATAATTTCCTCTACTACTGCTTTCCATTTTTCTTTGGCTGTACGGTAAACGACATCTGGATACTCGTAGCGGACAAGCGGTTTATTGGTAGGAATAACCACTACATCTAAGTTGTAAATTGATTGGAACTCGGTAGCCTCAGTTTCGGCTGTTCCGGTCATTCCAGCCAGTTTACGGTACATGCGGAAATAATTTTGAAAAGTAATAGAAGCCAGTGTTTGGTATTCTTCTTCAATCCGCACTCTCTCTTTAGCTTCCAGGGCTTGGTGAAGACCGTCGCTGTAGCGGCGGCCAGGCATAAGGCGTCCAGTAAACTCATCAACGATAATTACCTTGCCGTCTTTGACCATATAATCAACGTCTTTTTTGAAAAGATAATGAGCCTTTAAAGATTGATTGATATGATGGATGAGATCCATATGAGCTAAATCATACAAGTTGCTAACTTTGAGGAATTTTTCGGCCTCAGCAACTCCTTCCTCAGTAATAGCTACGGTTCTTGTTTTTTCATCTACTTGAAAATGTTTATTTTTTTTAAGGCGCCGCACCAGGTTGTCAACTCGATAATAGCGAGTTGTCGATTCTTCAGTAGGTCCAGAAATAATCAAAGGAGTACGAGCCTCATCAATGAGGATGCTGTCAACTTCATCAAGAATGGCATAATTATGCTCTCTTTGAACTAAATCTTCTTTACGGAATTTCATGTTGTCCCGCAGATAATCAAAGCCAAATTCATTGTTAGTCCCGTAGGTTATATCTTTTAAATATGCCTGCTTTCTTTCCCAGTCAGGCATTTCATGTTGAATGGTGCCCACTTCAAGGCCCAAAAATTTATAGATAGGCCCCATCCATTCTGTGTCCCTTTTGGCTAAATAGTCATTGACCGTAACAATATGGACGCCTTTGCCTTCCAAGGCGTTAAGATATGCGGGTAAGGTGGCCACCAGGGTTTTTCCTTCACCTGTTTTCATTTCAGCTATTTTGCCTTGATGGAGGGCGACGCCACCCATTAGCTGAACATCAAAATGACGCATATTTAGAGTGCGGCGGGCTACTTCTCTGACTACAGCGAAAGCTTCAATGAGAAGATCATCGAGGGCAGCACCCTGTCGTAATTTTTCTTTGAATTCGGATGTTTTGGCATGAAGCTGGGCATCGCTCAGCTTCCGGATTTGGGGTTCGAGTTCGTTGATTGCAGCTACATATGGTTGGAGCTTTTTTAGGTCTCTTTCATTTTTGGTGCCAAATATTTTTCGTATCAACCATTTAAACATTTAATTATTTTGTAGCAGAAAGCCTCGGACTTGTCAATTTCAGTCTGGCCTTATGGATAAAAGTTGATTTTTTCTTTAACTTTAATTATTATCTGCTTTAAGATTTTTCTATAATAAATTTCAAATATAAGTTAATGAAAATTATTAGTTTAATTGATGCTCCTCCAGATAGACTGCTGCGGATTGTGGCTTTTTTAGGTGGACATGGTGTTCGCCGCCGGCTTCTGGCCTTAGGTTTTCATAAATATGATGTCATAGAATTGGATTCTCGCAGTATTTTTCGAGGGCCGGTTCTTGTCAGAGATTTAACTTCTGATACTTCTTTAGCCTTAGGTCGAGGAATTGCCCAGAAAATTATGGTAGAGGTAATTGACCAAAGAAAATAAATTTCCAGAAATAATATTTATCGGTCAACCTAATTGCGGCAAAAGCACCCTTTTTAATGCCATTGCTGGCCTCAAAGCTCAAACCTCGAATTTCCCAGGAACTACTGTTAAGCATACCCACAGCAAAGTCAGTTATTTAGGGAAAATCTTAAATATAATCGATCTGCCCGGAACTTATTCTTTAAATCCCTCAGATCCAGCTGAAAGAGTGGTTCTAAGCCACTTATTCTTAGAAAAACCAGATTTAATCGTTAATGTAGTGGATGCTTCTATCCTTGGCCGCAGCCTTGAGTTAACTTTAGAGCTAATTGAACTGGGTTATCCAATGGTTGTAGCTTTGAATATGATTGATTTGGCTGAGAAAAAGGGGATGGACATTGATCTTAAAAAGTTGGCCAAATACTTGGGTGTGCCAGTTATCCCAACTATAGCTACTCACGGACGAGGAATAAAAGAATTACTGGAAACGGCCATTCGCATTTTAGACAATCAATCAGCCCCTTCCTCTATTAAATGGTCTAAAGATGTAGAAGATAGGATTGAAAAACTTGAAAAAAAACTTCCCTCTAAATTTCCGGTGGTGGCTAATAAAAGGTTTACAGCCATTAAAATGATCGAAACTAGTAAACTTTACTTTGATAAGATGCTCAAGGAAGTAAATCCATCTTTAAAGAAGGCGCTGGATAAAACGCGCGAAGAGCTGAAAGAGATGCATAACGCACCAGCCTATGAAGTTATCGCCGCTGAAAGACATCATCTGGCTCTTAAAATTTTAGAAGAAAGTACTATAGTCAAGAGAGGGAAAAGAGTTAGCTGGCTGGAAAAAGTTGATGATGTCATCATGCATCCTCTGTTAGGTTATTTAATTTTATTAGCTGTATTTCTTGGTTTTTTTCTTCTTATTTTTGAGATTGGTAATCCTATTGAGGAACTGCTCCTCAATCCTCTAAACAGTTTAAGACATTATTTACTGCTTCAGCTTGGTCATAGTGTCTATTATTATTTGATTGATGGATTGCTTCAAGGGATAGGTGGTGGCGCAGCTATTGTTTTGCCCTATTTTATTCCTCTTCTTTTTTTGATGGGTTTTCTGGAGGATGTGGGTTATTTGGCCCGGGCTGGCTTTTTGATGGATACTTTTATGCACCGCATAGGTCTCCACGGTAAATCTATTTCTCCTTTTATATTAGGGTTTGGCTGTAATGTACCGGCTGTTGTTTCCACCAGGATTTTGGAGAGCCGCCGGGATAGAATCATTACCTCTCTTTTAATTCCCTTTATTCCTTGCTCGGCTAGAACTACAATAATTTTAGCCCTAATTGCCTTTTATCTAGGTCCGATCTGGGCTCTTGGCTTTTATGTTTTTAGTATAATCCTGGTGGCTGTCATAGGCCGCCTGATAAGCTTATTTTTTAAAACGCCTTCGCCTGGATTAATCCTGGAAATTCCTTCTTTAAAGATACCATCTTTAAAGAATATACTGAGAAAAACCTTTTTTCAGCTTAAATCTTTTATTGAATTTGCCTGGCCTATCTTGATAGCAGGCAGCGTAGTTTTAAGTGTCTTTCAGCTTCTGAATTTGGATAAAGTTATTAATTATATCCTCTCACCTTTGGTAGTCAGAGGACTGGGTTTGCCCCAAGAATTAGGAGTAACTCTTATTTTCAGCTTTTTAAGGAAGGAGCTGTCCTTGATTATGATGCTCCAGGCCCTGGGGATTAATTATCAGAATTTGTTAACCATTATTTCCAAACAGCAGCTAGTAATATTTGTTGTTTTTATTAACTTTTTTATTCCCTGCCTTTCTACAGTGGCCATCCTCTGGAAAGAAATAGGGAAGAAGATTGCTTTTCTGTCCATGGCTTTAAACACCAGCGTGGCCATTATAATCAGCTTGATCGTTAGATTAATTATCGGCACTTAAACTTAAAATTGGGCGCATATAAAATAAGTTTTGGCTCATGGCCATCGATCTTCTTCTCTTTAAGTATCGTTTTCCAGGATGACCACAGCCGCTGCGTATTGAGAAAGATGAGAGATGGAGACATGGATTTTGGTTGAGGACAATTTTTCCTTTAATTCCTCTCTTTTTATTTCCAGGACAGGTTTTCCTGAGGAAAGGTTGGCCAGACCGATATCAGTCCATTTTATTTTTCTGCCCAGAGCTTTAAAAAAAGCCTCTTTAGCCGCAAAACGAGCGGCGAAGTGCTGATATTTATTTTTCTTTTTCTGGCAGTAAGTGATTTCCTGATGAGTGAATATTCTGGATAAAAACCGGGGATTTTTCTCAATTAATTTTTGAATTCTTTCGACTTCTATAATATCAATGCCAAGACCATAGATCATTATTTATAACCGTTGGTTTATTTTGTGGCTTAGAAATTTTCTTTCATTTGCGCAAGGCGGCTAATAATATATGCCAAATTTACAATAAATTCCAGTCAATAAATACCAGGAGTTCCCCCAAAAATTTATGGATCGAAGAGACACAGCTGGTAGTGTTCTTCAACCCACTGTTGAAAAAAGGCCTGTAAGCCTTTCTGACGCCCGAAAAGGCACTCACGAATACCATCAGCTAAGGCATAGAAGTGAAAATCTGGTATCCCGAATACCCGTCTGGCTGCCCCAATCACATGTCGGGCTAAGACCCTTAACTTCGTCTTCAATCCCAGATACACCATCGCAAAATAAGCCACAGCCATAAGAATCGCCATCATATTCTGAAGACGATGATATGTCAGAAGACGAATATCTTCCACCTGGTAGCTCTGTTTGAGAAACCGGATCGTCTCCTCAATTCGCCACCGTGTCAGATAGGATTCCACGATTCGCCATAGACTCTTGCGGCTCCTTCGGATCCGAAGATTAGTGAGAAGCATCAAAGGCTCCTGTCCAAAACCCCGGACAACCACGAGAGTCAGAGGCTGTGAGCGCCCCGGCAGTTTTACTGCACGGGCTCCAAATTGAAGATCATAGATTGTCTCTTTTCCTTTCTCTTGTTTGACAATCCGTTCCGCATAGGGCAAAGGACAAGTCATTGCTAACTCGAGCACTGGATGCTTTGCTCCCTTCCACATCAGATCTCTTGTCTTCTTCACTCTGACAATGAAGGAGAGCTGAGTGTTCAGCAAATAATCGAAAATAGCCTCCCGGTCTCCTCCTCTGTCCAAAACCCAAATGCCTTTCTTTTCCGTGGCTCGAGAGACTTTGCTGATCGCTCGACGAATCTCTAAGTTCTCACTCAGAAAATCTGGACTCTTCTGAGAATACAATGACCCATAAAGAGGTACAAGAGTGCTTTTTTGAACCTCTGCCCCGAGCACCGAGAGAGTCCAATAGCCATTGGCCAGGGTTTTCTCACTTCCGTCTAGAACTCGGGCCAGATGCTCCATCTTCCGCGCATACTTTTTTGTGATATCTGAGAGATCCATGATCAAAAGGGTGTTCCTCTCCACTCTCTGTGCTCCCATCCGAGAGAGGCCATCCAGAACTCTCCTGCCAAGATCCTCTCGTCCCAACTGCCGACAAAGCCTGCAGTGCGTCTTCTTCAGGGGAATCTTCTCCCTAAGAGCCCGGGCTATCTCTGTCAGATGAACCGACTGACGGGCTTGAATCCCGTAGATGACCTCAGCCAGAAAACGACGGGCCACCTTGGGCCAACCTGCAGAAAGTTCCCCCGAAAATTTGATAATTTGTTCTCGCAATTTGGAAGCGGTTCTGGCATAATGCATATGGGGCCTCCTCTGAAAAAGTTAATTTACGCAAGCTTTAGAGCTCGGCGTCGTGAGGCCCCATTTTAGTCCAAATGGACAAAAAGTTCCCCCATTTTTTATAATTCCACTTGTGATCCTGTGTAATTACCAGTAAATGAATAAATTAAACTATTTTGAAGCTAATTTTTGGGGGATGTCCTGAATAAATACCTGAGACGTTTTCGCGGCCTGCTGAGGACAACGGGCCCTACATATCACTTCGTTAACCGCTTCTTGAGTTCTTGAGCGGCCAAGCGGCCGATAAGCTTAGTCAGATCTTCAATGGGTGCTTTTTTAATGTCTTCTATATTTTTATATTGGCTTAAAAGTTTGGCTTTCCTCTTGGGCCCAATTCCCGGGAGACCATCCAGGGGCGATTCAAAACTCCTTTTCCGCCGCCGCAAACGATGGAAAGTGATAGCAAAGCGGTGAGCTTCATCTCTTATACTTTGGATGAATTTTAAAACGGGTGATGTTCTATCCAGCTTTAAACCTTGTTTATGTGTTGACGTGAAAATAATCTCTTCTTTTTTGGCTATGGAAATAACGGGGAATTTGTCTAAGCCCAATTGCCTAAGGACTCGCTTGGCTACATTCAACTGACCTTTGCCACCATCAATAAGAATTAAATCTGGCAAGGGTTGTTTCTCGTGGATAAGACGGCTATATCTTCTTCTAAGAATCTCTTCCAGGCAGGCTATATCATTGGGTCCGGCTACTGATTTAATTTTATACTTCCTATACTCGCTTTTCCGGGGCTGGCCGTTGGCAAAGACAACCAGAGAACCCACTGTTTCCAGACCGCCTATGTTGGAAATGTCAAAACCTTCAATGCGCTTTGGTGGGTTTTCCAATCCTAAAACATCTTTAGCTTCTTCAAGAAGGGGCTTTTCTTCAGATTTCCTCATTATAATTATTTGAGCATTCTTGTTGGCCAGCTCCACCAGCTTTTTATTCTTTCCTCTTTGAGGCACAGTAAGGTTGATTTTTTTTGAGCTTAATTTGGACATTTCTTCTAAGAGCTTATCTTGGTCATGGGGAGGAAAGGGCAATAGAATTTTTTGAGGAATATCCTCTCTCCTTCTGTAGAAATTAAGAATCTGATCGGCCAAAATTTTTGAGTCATTGATTGAGGTTTTTTTGGCCAGGAAAATGCTTTCTGAGTCAATTACCCTGCCCTTTCTCATCTGGAAGACATAAACGCTAACTTTTTCCCCTTTTCTTGAAAAGCCAAAAATATCCTTGTCTTCAAGAGCGACAGAAATCAGCTTGGGCTTTCTTTTGATGTCTTCAATAGTCCAAATGAGGTCCCGCCACTGAGCCGCCTGTTCAAATTTCTGGCCATCGGCCGCTTCTTTCATTTTTTGCCTTAATCTGGCCAGAAGTCTTTCTGTTTTGCCTTCAAGGAAAAGAAGAGCGTTTTCTGCTCTTTGCCTGTAATCGGCCTCTGAAATGTAGCCTACACAGGGAGCAGTACAAAGATTTAAGTCATATTCCAGGCAAGGCCGCTTTCTTTTGCCTGGCACTGCTTCTTCACAGGACCTAAGACCAAAGTATTTGTTGAGGAGGTGAATAGTTTTTCGGGCCTGATGGGCAGGACTGAAAGGACCAAAATATTTGGCCCCATCCTCCTCAACTCTTCGGGTCAGATAAATTCCAGGAAATTTTTCCTTGATGGTAAGTTTCAGATAGGGAAAACTTTTATCATCTTTTAATCTAAGGTTGAATTTAGGCTGATAGCGGCGAATGAGGTTATTTTCCAGAAAAGATGCTTCTTTGGCTGAGTCGGTAAGAATGAAATCTAAGTCTGTAGTTTCGGCCAAGATGTTTTGAACCTTGGTATCAGCCGTTACTTGAAAATATGATTTGACTCTGTCTTTTAGGGAGCGGGCTTTGCCTATATAAATTACATCCCCATGGCTGTTTTTAAAGAGATAAATACCTGGTTTTGTAGGGAGCTCTTTGAGCTTATTTTTTAACGATTTTTCCTTTTTAGAGGCCAATTTCCAGTTCTCTCTTTTTTAATTTTTTTATCTCATCTCTCAATCTGGCTGCTTTTTCAAACTCCAGTTGGCGGGCAGCTTCTTTCATTAATTTTTCCAGTTTTTCTATTCTTTCTTTTCGCTTCTGAGGAGAAAGATAAACCTCCTTTTCTTCTGCGATTCTTGCATAATCCACATAGTCCCTTTCGTAGACACTGGCTAAGACTTCGTCTATGCGCTTGATTATTGATATGGGTGTGATTTTATGGCGGCGGTTGTAATCCTGCTGGATTTGACGCCGCCGGTTTGTCTCGGAGATAGCTTTTTTCATGGAATCGGTCATTTGGTCTGCATAAAGGATAACTTTGCCGGCCACATTTCTGGCCGCCCGACCAAAAGTTTGGATTAAGGAAGTGGTAGAGCGCAAAAAACCCTCTTTATCAGCATCTAAGATAGCCACCAGTGATACTTCAGGCAGGTCAAGGCCCTCTCTTAAAAGGTTAATACCAATTAAAGCCTCAAATTTCCCTTTTCTTAAATCTCTTAGAATTTTGACTCTATCCAGTGTATCAATTTCAGAATGGAGATACCTAGCCCTGAGTCCCAACTCATGGTAATAGCGGGTTAAGTCCTCAGCCATTTTCTTGGTTAAAGTGGTGACCAGTGTTCTTTCATTTCTGACGGCTCTCTTGCTTATTTCTGACATCAAATCCTGAATTTGGCCTTTAACAGGACGAACTTCTATTTCGGGATCAGTGAGACCTGTCGGTCTTATGATTTGTTCAACTACCTGACCCTTTGTTTTTCTGAGCTCATAAGGCCCAGGAGTAGCTGAAACATAAATAACCTGATGGACTCTTTCTTCGAATTCTTTGAAGTTCAAAGGTCTGTTATCTAGGGCCGAGGGAAGGCGGAAGCCATGTTCAACCAGAGTTTTTTTTCGAGAGCGATCGCCATAATACATGCCTCCAATCTGAGGGATGGTTACATGAGATTCATCGATTATGGTCAGAAAATCCGGTGGGAAATAATCAAGCAATGTATAAGGAGGTTCGCCTGGCTTGCGCAGGCTCAGGTAAAGTGAGTAATTTTCAATGCCCGGGCACCAGCCGAATTCCCGCAGCATTTCCAGGTCAAAAAGAGTCCTTTCTTCCAGTCGATTGGCTTCAATTTGCTTCCCATGGTTTCTAAAATAAGCCACTCTTTCTTCCATTTCCCGACTTATTTTGTCAATAGCATAATCAAGGATATTCCGGGGAGTAGAGAAGAAAGTGCGGGGGTAGAGGATGATTTTATCAAAGGTATCCAAGACTTTTCCCAGTAGAGGGTCGATGGACGCAATATTTAGGACTCTATTTTCGTCCAGTTCAATACGGTAAGCATAGTCTTCATATGGTGGATTAACCTCAATAATGTCTCCTCGAACCCGGAAAGAGCCTCTTTTAAAGTCGGTCTCGTCTCTTTCGTACTGGATTTCTACCAAACTTTGGAGAATTTTTTTTCGGCTAATTAGCTGGTTTTTTTCCAGAGAAAAGCTCATTGAATAATAAGTCTGAGGAGAGCCGATGCCATAAATACAGGAGACAGAGGCGACTATAATCACATCTCTTCTCTGGAAGAGGGAATTAGTAGCTCGCAGCCGCAGGCGGTCTATTTCATCATTGATAGTGGCTTCTTTGGCAATATAGGTGTTGGTAGCTGGGATGTAAGCCTCAGGTTGGTAATAATCATAGTAACTAACAAAATATTCAACAGCATTTTCGGGAAAGAAACGGCGGAATTCCTGGTAAAGCTGAGCTGCCAAGGTTTTGTTGTGGGAGATAACCAGCACCGGTCGGTTAGCTCTTTCAATAATATTGGCCATAGTAAAAGTTTTGCCCGAGCCAGTGACACCCATCAGCACCAGATGCTTTTTGTTTTGAGTCAGGCCCTGACTCAACTGCTCGATGGCTTTTATTTGGTCGCCTTTGGGCTTAAATTCTGAGAAAAGCTTAAATCTTTTCATTTTTTTATATTATAGCAGAAAATTTTCTGGGTCACCTATGAAAAAGCTTGTCAACTTCCTAAAAAAGTTATAAAACTTATGAAGGTCTGACACTATTTATCTAAAAGGAGGAGAAATGAAAAAAATAATGGTATTTATGGCTTTCTTGTCAATGACTATCTGGCTTACTTCTTGTGCCCCGACAGCCACGGTCACTTCAGCTGGCGGGCCTTCTATTGCCCAGGCACAAGCGGAGCCTTATAACGGCCCTAAAGCAAGATTGGCTGTAGGCCAATTTCAAGACAAAACTGCGAAAGGAGGAGGAAGCGGCGGCTGGCTAGGAATGTTTGGAATTAGTTGGAAGCAGATTGGCGACGGGATGCGGGATATGTTGACCACAGCCTTGTTTAACACAAATCGTTTTATTGTCTTAGAACGAGAACAACTAGGCGATGTTTTGAAAGAACAGGATCTGGCAACTTCCGGAAGGATAAAGAAAGGGACCGAAGCTCCAACTGGCGAAATATATGGAGCGAATCTAATCATAACTGCGGCTATTACAGAATTCGAGGGCAGCGCTAAAGGGATAGGAGGCGGAACTAAAATTCTTGGTGTAAATGTAGGGGCTGGGGTAAAAAAGGCACATATTGCTATGGATATTCGAATTATAGACGCTAAGACCTCCCAAATCGTAGCCGCTACCAGCGTAGAAGGTAATGCTACCAATGTTGCTCTTGGAGGAGCAACCAGAATTGGGGGAAGTCTTCCTGTAGCTCTTGGCGGATTTTCAAAAACTCCGATTGAAAAAGCTATCAGAATTTGCATCCAAAAGGCCGTTGAATATATCGTCAGCCAAACACCAAGAGAATATTACCGTTATAATAAATAGACTGCTCTCCTTTTCGTCCTTTTATGCTTTTATTTTAAAAATTAATTTATGATTTGATGCTGGAGATGGATCGATAGTTAATTAGGAGCCTTCACCTATACCGACTCCAGGCGAAGAGGCAGCTTCCGTCATTTTAACGCTTCCCTTAAACTGGGCTCCATCCATAATGGAAACCTTAGGGGCCTGGATATCTCCCATCATCTTGCCCTTTTGAGATATAAAAACTTTGCCTGAAGCATGAATATTTCCTTCAACCTCTCCATCTATGGTGATATTCCTGCCTTGGATGTCAGCTTTAACTTTTCCTCCTCGTTCGACAATCAGGTCATGTTGGCCTAGATTGATGTTGCCATTGAATTTACCCTGGATAATTAAATCTCCGCTGCCCTGCAGTTTGCCTGTTAAAGCAAAAGAGGGGCCGAGCCGAGAAGGAATTGGCCATGATGATTCTTTTTCAGGAATTTCACTTTTTTTAATTTCTTTGGACATTTCAATTCCTCTGTCCAGAAAAGATGTTCAGATTATAATTTTATCCTGCAGGCCTGTCAACCAGCTTTAAATTGTTGCTTTAATAGTCATCTAAATTTGACTTCGAGTTTTTCCTCTGATATATAGAGGAAAGAAGATTAAGCGGTAAAAATAAAAGGCACGAAGGCAAACAATTTTTTGCTTAAAGGAAAAGCTCATACTTCTCAGGTTGTAATGGTTAGAGTAAAAATGAGATTTTAAGCAATGAATGTTTCAGTTGGAGTCATTCTCCTCGGTTATTTAATAGGATCGATTTCTCCCTCCTACATTCTGGGTAAACTTCTAAAAGGCATTGATATCAGAGAGCATGGTGATAGTAATGCGGGCGGGATGAATACCTATTATGTTTTAGGTTTCAGGCCAGCCATCATTACTGTGGTCTTTGATCTGTCCAAAGGTTTGATATCTATGTATCTGGCCTCTATTTTAGGAGCCAGCCCTGTCTGTATTCAGCTGACAGGCCTGGCTGCTATCTTAGGGCATGTTTTTCCCATTTATTTGAAATTCAGAGGAGGCAAGGGGATAGGAACTGCTGTTGGTATTTTATTTTATTATCTGTACTTGATGATAAAAAATGGCTGGCTTTCACCTTTATGGCTGGTTATCTATATAGTAGCTGTCATTCTTATATTTTATATAAGCCGAAGAAAAGAAATTTTAGGAGCTATTGCTTTGCCGCTGTTGCTTGCTATAATTCTTTTTAGTTCACCTTTAAACTTAGTGACCGCCTTTGCCGGTATTCTTATTCTTTATATGTTTTTCATCAATTTCCTGATAAATATTTATAAAAATGAAAGCGTGGGGGTCAGACCTTCATAACTTTTATAACTTTCTAAGAGTAGAAATAATTTAACATAAAATAATTTTACACTATGAAAGTTATGAAGGTCTGACCCCGTCAACTTTTCTAAGGCCGCTAAAGTTATAAAATGAATATTTTCATTACCGGCAATCCGCGCTGTGGCAAATCCACTATAATCCAGAAACTTTTGGCTCAAATCTCGGGTAAAAGAGTCTCTGGTTTCATTACTCCCGAGATAAGGGTTGAAGGCATGAGGGAAGGCTTTAAGATAATCGATTTATATTCAGGAGAGGGAGAGATTTTGGCTTCTTTAAATATAAAGCGAGGCCCTGGTGTAGCCAGATACAAAGTAAATGTAGCTGGTATAGATAAAATTATGGATAAATTCTTGGAAAGCTTCGAAGATTCTGATTATGCGGTCATTGATGAGATTGGGATGATGGAGTTTTATTCCGCTAAATTTAGACAAGTAGTAACGATGGTTCTTAACTCTGATAAAACGGTAGTGGCTACCCTTTCTAAAAAATTTGTAAAGCAATATATAAACAAAGGGCAGATTTATTATCTAACCAGAGATAATTTTGAAGAGATTTTTAATAAAGTTTTAAGCCAGATAAGATAAATTACTGTAAGAGGAGAGCTGTAATTTGGGCCTGGCTGTTAATATTTTGAAGTCAGCCTATCAGAAGCGGCTGTCAAGGAGAATTGCCATGAATAAGCATCAGATTTCTTTACTTATTTTATTCTTTATTTTTGCCCTTATTCTACCTTTGAGAGCTGTTCCCCAGAAGCCTTCCTTAAGGGCAGATCCTCCTATTTATGTCATTTTCTGGTTTGATTATGAAGATTATATCTCTGGCCAGCCGAGTAATGAAGCGGCTGCAAAGATTGCAGGGATTATGAAAAGAAATGGGGTCAAAGCAGTCTTTAAAGTAGTGGGGATGAAGGCTGAAGAAATCGAAAGAAAGAAGCTGTCTTCAACCATCTCAGCTCTTTCTTATCACGAAATTGGCTTCCACAGCTACAATCATTCCATCCATCCTACAATTGGAGAGTATCTCAAGGGAAAAGGGATGGAAGAAGGTATTTCCGAATTTAGAAAACGAGAGACTCAAGGACTGAAAGCAGTCAAGCATGTCTTCGGGAAGGACTGCCTCTGTTACGGACAGCCTGGCTCTGCCTGGGCACCGCAGGTTTACCCCGTTCTTAGGGAATGGGGCATAAATTTATACCTGGATGAGGGTGATCATATTGGAATTGACAATCAGCCTTTCTGGTATATGGGCCTTCTTAATGTTTACCGCATGAGGACTATGGTTATAAAACTTCATGCTTTGGCTAGCCAAAATGATCTCCAGGAGGCAGAAAGAAAAGCCAAAAAAGCTTGGGCTCTTCTTAGAAAACGGGGTGGAGGACTGATAAGCACCTACTCTCATCCCCAAGAATTTGTAACTCAAGTATACTGGGATCGGCTCAACTTCAAAAATGGCCAAAATAATCCCGCTCAAGAATGGCAAAAACCGCCTCTTCGCTCTCAGGTTGAGATAGAGAAAAGTTTTAATAACTTAGAAAAATATACTAAATATCTGCTTTCTCTACCTGGAATAAAACCGGTTAGCGCCAAGGAACTCTTGGCTATTTATAAGGACAGGGCATCAGAGATTTCATTTTCTCCTGGTGAGGTTATTGAAATGGCTCGCTCTGTTCAAGATGGAATTTCTTTTGTAACTAAAGATGATTTTTCTCTGTCTCCAGCGGAAGTGTTATCAATCCTCGTTAATTTCCTGACAGTTTACAACAATCTTCATCAAATTCCGGAAGGAGTAAGATTAATACCCATTTTCAGGGGACCTGCTAGCAGATTTTCAACTCCTGCTCAAGAAGTTAGGCTGACTGATTTTTATGAAGCTGCTTCAAGACTTAAAGAACTGTTAGAAAGAAAACATCAAGTTCCAGATTTCATTGAGGTAAAGGGCAATAAAGTTTCACCGGCTGATTTCCTAGCCACCTCGGGTTGGCTGGTGGAAAAAATTATATCAGGTGAAAAACTGGACGCAACCATTGTTCTTATTCACGGCTTTTCTTCTTTTGAGCGCTACGTCTGGTCCAAGGGCGTTTGGCAATGGTCAGTTTTTCCTGAGGGATTTAATGCCCCTGATTTAATAAAGTTGGCTAAGCTCCAGGCTTGGACACTTAAACCAGCTATTTTCCATTTTCAAGAAGAGCGCTGAACTTGTAACCTTGAGGTAGGTTTTTGTAAGTTTTATTAGGTAAAATTGTTTATTTTTATATTATTTCTACTTTTAGGTAGTTATAAAAATTATGAAAATCAGATTCCTTTGGATGGCCGGCCCCACCTAAGAAGACAGCTGTCCCTCCAGATTTGAAGGTTAAATTTCAGTGGCTATTTTTTTGTTAGCTGCAGTACTTCTTTCCTTCAAATTTTCACTTTACACCTTAACCCTTTTCTTTTTCATCCTTTATTTCTCTACTTTTAATTTTAAATGACAAGTTGCCTCCTCTGTAGGCTCTTTGATGAAAAGTGGGGTATATATATAATAGCCAGCAGATGGGGTCAGACCTTCATAAGTTTCATAAATTATGCTTCTCTATTGATATATTTCGTCGGTCTGTAGGGGACAAAAGTTATTACAATTAAAGTAAGAATTAAAGTTATGAAACTTATGAAGGTCTGACCCCACCGAGAATTCACTTAGCTGAAATTTCTTCTATATAAGGGATAATTGATTGAA
>Ga0190349_1000184_pt1 | contig 21876 bp, 14 predicted proteins | sample 48721378_MG_FD_179798 | JGI IMG/M metagenome (GOLD analysis project Ga0190349, IMG submission 179798) | Hydrothermal vent microbial mat bacterial communities from Southern Trench, Guaymas Basin, Mexico - 4872-13-7-8_MG | ecosystem: Environmental > Aquatic > Marine > Hydrothermal vents >...
CCTTCACCGTCCTTCCCGGCGCCGGCGAAATTGCGCCCGGTCAATTCGAACCTTTGGACTTTATTCTTTGTTAAGATGAGTTTCAAAACGATAAACGAGCCGTGCTCAATAGGCGCTCGGCGCCCGAGGTGGCCGGGTTCCTTTGAAGAACGGTTCCGGAAGGCTAAATCTTCAATGTGGCTCCCACCTTCTCCTTCGCCTTTCGTTCGATTTTGTTTCCCCTTCCTTGGGGACAAAACCTGAAATTTTAAATAAAATACTTCTTTATTTTGGAGTATTAAGGGAAAAATAAGGTAAGGATTGATCTTGGAGAGCTGGGGGCCTTCGTTTGGGCCTAAGGTCGATTCCTTCCAAAATTAATCGCCAGTCAGAGAGCTAATTGATTTAATCCGGGCTATTCGTTGGGCTAAGCTCATTGGGCGTCCGCGTTCATCAACAACGAAGATTCCCCCGTCAACGAGCCGAGTATTCCAGTTAACGGCGCGCCTGAATACTTCTCTTTTTCCCCATAAATAAGGCACGGGAAAGTAGCCCTGGTCAAAGATTTTATAAAATCCTTCCGGACTGTAGAGTCGGGGAATAGTCTTTTCCATCTCTTCAATATAACGGCGGGCTTCAAGGTAGAATTCTTCGGTTTGTTCTTGGATTGTGGGATGAAGGATAAATTCCCGGAGGCCTTCTCTTTCTCTAAATTGGGGGTATGATTGGAGAGCAGCCCTGGTAATTTGAATACTTTCGTTAATTATATCGGGCGTGGCCAAAAATTGAGCTTCCGAGTAGCTGACAACATGGATAATCTCGGGGCTATGGGGGTTATTGGGTTCCATGTCCTGCATTAGGGCGGTTACCGCCGCTAATTGGGCTCGAGCTTTGGTTAGGTCGGGGGAAAAGTAATCAATGCCAGCTCGAGGCTGGTAGATGAGCCGGAATTCAGGACCAGCTAAGTCTTTGAGGAGGCGAAGAAGGGTTCGGCCTTTAATTAAATCTCTTACTCCCCAAGTTGAGCGGGGAGTATTGAGCATATTTTGAATAACTAGATATTTGACTCCAAGCTGTTTGGCTGCTTTAGCAGCTAAGTAAGTAGAAACCACATAAGTTAAATCGTCGCTGCCTCGAAAAGCAAAATGGTGAGGTGTATTTGCTTCATAAGGTTTATTAACCGAGGCGATGTACTTAATCGTTTCCCAGTGTTGACTCAGGCCTTCTCGAAGAGAGAGAGGTCCGCGTCCGTCGAGTTGGTTGAACCACCACAGGGAGAGGGCATGCCAGGCCATATTTAGGCTTTTTTCGAGGATTTGGGCGACTTGGGGGATTCGATTGGTGGCCGAGTAGGCTCTAACAAGCATGGGTTGGGCATCTTCCCAAATAGCTTTCAATTCCAGTTCGCTGTTATAAGGGACTCCCCCTCCGTTGGGCAAATCGTCCCATGGTTGCCCGAAGTGAGATTGACTAAGTTGAGAAGAACCAATGGAAACAATATCCAGCCAGCCAGTAGAGGCCAGCTTTTTTAGCCATTCTGAAAAAAGAGAGAGAGCCTTCTCGCGTTCAGGGAGGTAAGGCCCCCCATGGGCCCGAAAAAGAGGTAACCGCCCGGCTTGGCGTGCGGCTTCGAGTCGTTTAAGGAGATGATCTTGGCGAGTCCCAAATTCAGGGTAAGACAATGATGGAAATGGTTTAAGGTTAAGATGTTTTTCTTGGTTGATTAATTTAGTTCCAAAATCTAGGCGTATTTCGTCGTAAACGGCTCCTTCTTTAATCGCCCGGGGGATAAATCTCTCGGGAATTCCGAGGCGCAACAGGGTTTCCCGGGGGGATTCATCTCCCTGAAAAGTTATGACTCGGCGGCCAAATTTATTGTTGACCAGTTCGCAGGCTGGAGGTAAGCCAGCAAAAAAAAGCTTTTTTATTTTTGACCCGCGGGATGAAGAAAGAAGGGGATCGTGATCGAGGGAATAAATTAAGCGTTGGAATAATTCCAGGCCCTGGTGGGGGTCAAGGCGATAACTCAACCCTAAATGGGTGATTCTATGGCTAATTATCCAGTCCCTTAAAATTGGCCAAGAACCGGGACGATCGATGAAATCAAGGGCCTTGGCTTCCTTCATAGTGGCTATCACCGCTTGATAACCACATTCCTGGATAAGTTGGCCAACATGGTTTAAGCCCAGAGTATGAGCATCATGGGCGCTCTTTAGAAACCCAAAAACCATAACTAGCTCCTCGCTTTCTTGTGCTAAGAAATATATATTGGCATAGGGAAAAAGCGAGGTCAAATCGGAGGCCATCTCTTGTCTTCTGGATTATTCTTGCCTTAGGTCATTAGAAAATAGTGCTGTTTGCTCCTCAGCAGTGGCCCTAAAGACAAACATTACCAGAACCGTGATGGAAAAATGGTGACTGGCAAATTATTTTGGCCTATGGCATTCTCAAGACAACTAAGCTAATATAGTGCCTGTCACCATTTTTCCCTACACCAGAAAAATAATTAGAAGGAAATATTTTGTCGATCTTCATTTCTTTCTGCTTAGCCAATATTTATAATTCAAGCTGATGGCTATTACCCAAGCCATCACAGTTTTGGAAATACTTTCGCCCCGAAGGAAAGACTTGTTTTTAGCAATTGAGGATGATAGAAAGTATAAATGAAGCCAGAAGGAAAGCCTTTCTTAAGGCGAGTTTAAGCAAATTAAGGAGAAAGAGGAAAATGATCAAAAAATCACGGTCTCTATATTGGCTTGGGGTTTTATTTGTCATCCTTATTAGCAGCTCCTGTCACCCCAGGCAGGAAACTCTCCCCTGGAAGCCCGCGGCTGGGCCGTTATTCACCCCCTGGGCGGAAAGAGTTTCCCCTTCGACAGTTTGGAACGTTTATCCTCGGCCCCAACAAAAAAGAAAAGAGTGGCTTAATCTAAATGGTTTGTGGGACGTGGCCATTTTGCCCGTGGACGAAGGCCCACCGCAGGAATTCCAAGGAAAAATATTGGTGCCTTTTCCCGTAGAAGCGGCCCTTTCGGGAATAGCCCAAAAGGTAACCGAAAAACAAAAAGTCTGGTATCGACGATTTTTCTCTCTGCCGGCTCACTGGCGCGGGAAAAAGATCTTCCTCAATTTTGAAGCTTCTGACTGGGAAACAAGCGTTTGGGTTAATGGCCAGTTAGTGGGTACCCACCGGGGTGGTTATGACCCGTTTCAATTTGATATTTCCCCGGCTGTAAAGGAGGGCAAACAAGAATTGTTGGTAGCCGTGTGGGATCCCACGGATAAAGGTTACCAGCCCCGAGGTAAACAGGTCCAAAATCCGCAGGGGATTTGGTATACTGCCGTAACTGGTATCTGGGGAACGGTTTGGCTAGAGCCAGTGAGCCAAGTATTTATTGACAGTCTGCAAATTACTCCTGATGTTGATCGAAAAGAAGTTAAATTACAGCTTGGTATTTCTTCTCTTCAGCCCGAGCTGGTGGTTAAGGCCATGGTTTTGGCTGGCGAGGCTTTGGTCGCAGAAAGGGAAGTTCTCCCCGGTGAAGAATTAGTTATCCCTATCGAGAACCCTCGTTTGTGGAGCCCGGAGGACCCCTTTCTTTATCAGCTCCAAATAGTAGTGGAAAGAGAGGGGGAGGTAGTCGATGAAGTTGAAAGTTATTTTGGCCTCCGGAAGATTTCTTTAGGAAAAGATGGGGCGGGCCGAACAAGAATATTTTTAAATAATCGTCCTTATTTCCAGTTGGGGACTCTTGATCAAGGATTCTGGCCCGATGGAATTTATACTGCCCCCAGTGAAAAAGCCTGGATCTATGATCTTAATTGCTTGCGGAGTTTGGGATTCAACCTGCTTCGTAAGCATGTTAAAGTTGAACCCCGGCGTTATTACTACTGGTGTGATCGATTGGGTGTTTTAATCTGGCAGGATATGCCCAGTGGAGATAAATATATTGGCAGGAATCAGGCAGACTTGGCCCGGTCAAAAGAGTCAGTCGAGCAATTTAAACTAGAGTTAGAAAGAATAATAACCAATCTTAGGAACCATCCTTCGGTGGTGGTGTGGGTTCTTTTTAACGAGGGCTGGGGACAATTTGAAACTGAAGCTTTGACGGAGTGGGTCAAGAAAATGGACCCCACTCGTTTAGTTGACAGCGCAAGCGGTTGGGTTGACCGGGGGGTGGGTGATTTGAAAGATATTCATGCTTACCCAGGCCCGGCCATGCCTCCCCTCGAAGCTGACCGCGCGGTGGTGCTGGGCGAGTTTGGTGGCTTAGGACTTCCGGTTCCCTTTCATACTTGGCAGCAAGACAAGAGTTGGGGCTACCGGAATTTTGCTTCTTTTCAAGAATTAACCCAAGCTTATGTTGACCTGATTAAGAAATTAAAAGATTATGTCCACCGAGGATTATCAGCGGCTGTCTATACTCAAACTAGTGATGTGGAAATTGAAGTTAATGGCCTTTTAACTTATGACCGAGTCCAGCTTAAAGTATTGAGGGACAAAGTCGCGCCGTTTAATTTAGAGTTAAGAAGTCTAGGAAATTAATCTTTTTTGCTCCGGCAGCTTTATTTTTGAGGGGTAATTGGATTAAAATAGTTAACCATAATAATTTCTATCATTCAAATCAAAAGAAAGGAGTTGAAAATGGTCACGGTGCGTAAATTTAGAGCCCTCCGTCCCCAAAAAGGCATGGAAAAGAAAGTTGCTTCTCCACCTTATGATGTCCTCAATAGCGAGGAGGCTCGAAAATTGGCTGAAGGTAATCCCTATTCCTTTCTGCATGTAATCAAACCCGAAATTGATTTGCCTGCAGGAACTGATTTATATGCTCCCGAGGTTTATCAAAAAGCCAAAGAAAATATGGAGCGTTTTATTGGCGAAGGGATATTAATTCAGGAAGAAAAACCAAGTCTTTATATTTACCGGCAAATTATGCAGGAACGCGAGCAATATGGAATTGTGGGCTGTGTGGCAGCGGAGGAGTATGAAAAGGACATCATCAAGAAGCATGAATTAACGCGACGAGCCAAGGAAGAAGACCGGGTCAAGCATATCGAAGCCGCCAACGCTCATGCCGGGCCGGTGTTTCTAACTTATAAAGCCCGGGAAAGTATTAATAAATTAGTGGCTGAGGAAGTAACCAAAGAACCTCTTTATGATTTTGTAGCTGATGATGGAGTTCGACACACTGTCTGGATTGTCAGTGAGGAAGCGGCCGATAAAATTATTGAGGAGTTTAAGAAAATTGATTATCTCTATGTGGCCGATGGTCATCACCGGTCAGCCTCAGGCACCATTGTCGCGAAGAGAAGACGGGAGGCTAATCCCCATCATACTGGGGAAGAGGAATATAATTATTTTCTGGCAGTTATGTTTCCTGACAATCAATTGAAGATCATGGATTACAATCGGGTGATTAAGGATTTAAACGGTCATTCGGCTGAAGAATTATTTAAATTCTTAGAAGAAGTTTTTACCATCGAAGAAAAGGGTGAATCACCTTATCGACCCCAGAAAAAAGGCGAAGTAGCAATGTATTTTGAGGGAAAGTGGTATAAGTTGAATTTTAAACCAGAGAAAGTAGATAAAGATGACCCTGTCAACAGTCTTGATACAGCGCTTCTCCAAAACTTAGTTTTGCGTCCCTTTTTTGGGATTGACGATCCTCGAACTAGCGAAAAAATAGATTTCGTGGGAGGAATTAGAGGTCTGGAAGAGCTGAAGAGATTAGTGGATAGTGGCCAGTATCAAGTAGCTTTTGCTCTTTTCCCCACCTCGATTGCCGAACTCATGCGGATTGCCGATGCCGGGCAAGTTATGCCTCCTAAGTCGACCTGGTTTGAACCTAAGCTTCGTTCCGGCCTGCTCGTTCATCGACTTGACTAGGCGAAGGGGATAGGCTAGTTATTTTGACGGCAACTCAGCCGCCTGGGGGCTGAGACCCCCTGCTTTAATCTTGCCCTATTAACTCTTTGATTGGCCACCGCCGCATTTTTAATTTGTTGATTCGTGGGAGTAATTGATTAAAGCTGATGAATGAGGATGACCGGCTTTAAACTCAAGGTTTGGGGCAGGTGGTGAGCTAGCCAAGAAGAAGAGAGTCACCACGGGCCAAAGGTTAAAAAAAGCCAAATCCCCAGCCCGACAAAAAGCAGCCCCAGCAATATTTTAAATTTAAAAACATTATTTTCTTTCCAGGCAGCAATTTGCTCCCAAGAAAGAATCCCTAACCCGATGATGAGAGTGAAAATTACAAAGGGAAGAATAAAAGCTAAGTTATAGACAATAATCCCGGTTAGAGCCTTAATTTTTCCGCCGGGTTGAGAAAGGAGAGCCAGGATAGCTAAATAGGGTCCCGAAGAGCAAGGAAAGAGAAAAAACACAGCCAGAGAACCACCTATTATCGCCCCGGGAATATTGAGAAAGCGACGAAAAAGAGCCCTCCATCCAGCGGGTAGATCAGAGCTTTTTTTCTGGAGGAGGCCTTGGCCGAGGTAGTAGAGACCACCACCAGTGATGAGAACGGAGATAATGACCGTTAGTGTTTGCCGGATTTTTACTTCCTGAAATGACTGGAGAAGGCCCATTCCTACTAGCAAAGAACCGCCAAAATAGGTCAAAGAAAAGACCAAGCCTGAACTGAGAATCCGAGTTTTGTGGAAGCCCGCAAGAGAAATTATAGTTCCTAGAAAAAGCACAATTACCCCGAGGCTGCAGGGATTAAAGGCACTAATCAGACCGCTACTAAAAATGAGGAAATAAGAAAAAGAAGGAGCAATTTGGGCTTGGGGACTAAAAGGAGGATTTAGGGGAGGAACGGATCGCTGCCTTATTTTGCGGATAGTCTCTTCGATCAAACGCTCGGTTCGGCGGTTAGCCCCTTGGAAGGCGAATTCACCGATAAAGACAGCTGGAACACCGTTTTTAATTACTTCTTGGGCCTGGCGGGAGTGGGCCATCTTCATCATCAGTTGGAGATTATTTGGCTGGTGAATTTCCAGTTTCTCGATCCGGACAGGGTAGTGGGGAACAATTCTGGTGGCTAGAAACTCACTCATTTTTCGGCTATAAGGGCAGCCTTCTTCATAAAAAAAATAGACGATAGTCTGTTGGTCATGATTTTGAGCCCAGGCAAGCAACGTAACTGAAAAGCCAAGTAGAAGAAAAGCAGTAATTTTCCGCATCTGGTCAATCTTGCCCATAAGTTAATTTTTCTTTGGGGTTATGGCCAAAAAAGAGGTGATTTCTTCCTGGGTGAAAAAAATAATTAAGGACCAGTGAAGGCCAAGGATCTGGGGAGCGCTGCGAAGGGAATTTTCTCGGGCCTTGAGCCAAGGAGAGAGGAAGTTATTTCTCATTTTGTTTAGTTGCCCTGGGTGATTAATTTTCCAGAGTTCATCTCGATAACGAGAGTCGATTATTGGGATTAGTCAAGGCGAATAATCCCTTTTTGGCCGTATTGGTTTTTCCACTCCTGGAGGCCCCCCACCAGGCTAACATATTGGGAGTGGCCAGCAGCTCTCAATTTTTTAACTATTTCATCAGCCAGGTCACCACGCTCATCATAGATATAGAGCACCATGTCATCAGTAACCTGGGGGGCGATTCGATTTGCCCAGGCCATGATTTTTTCCGCCGGAATATTTATGGCCCCGAGGATATGTTCCTGGTGGTAATAATGTGGGGGGCGGATATCAATTAAGGCAAAAAAATTATAAACTACTTCTCCTACCGGAGCTTGGTAATCTTCAAGAGGTAAGATCGAACCTTTAAATTTGATAATTAAGGGGACTTTTGAACCTTCATAGAAGACCTGAATTTCTTTTTCGATGCTTGCTCCTCCGTAGCCTAAGCTTTCAAATACATACTCAAGTTTCAGGCTTTCTCCAGGTCTAAGATTCTTTTTTTCGAGGGGCCTTCTCTGAACACAAGCGGCAAAGGTTCGAATTTCTTTTAATCTTATTGGTTGTGAGCCTGTATTGACAAGTTTGAATTTGACGGGGACATTGATGCCTTCTTTTATCTGGCCAAAGTCGAAGATATTTTTATCAACTTTAAGTTGGGCTTGGGCCGGAAGGTTAAGCAAAAAAGCAAGAGCAATAATTAACCCTAAGCAATTACAAGAGAAAGAAAGAAACTTTCCTAATGGCCTTTGGTTGAGGATGTTGGTTGTTGTCATCGCTTCTTCCTTTAGAGCTCAAAATAAATGAATTGTAATTTTATAATTATCCGCCCAAGCTAAACAATTTTATAGTTTTACCGCCCTCAATTAGTCAAAATTTTTATTTGGCCTGTCCGGCCGGGGTGAAAAATATCTCCCATTCAAGCAATGTTTCAGCCTCAGGAAGATCGCCAGAGAATTTAACTTCAACCAGGCCATTTTCTTCCTGCCGGGAGAAGAGAACCTCAGTGTTAGCTTTGGCCTTGGTCATTTTTAACTCCGGGGGCACCCAGAGGAAAAGAGAGTAAGGGTCGCCTTTGACGACTGTCGAACTACCCTTTAATCTTTGCTCTTCTTGGTTCCAGTGGACATCTTGGAGGCTAACAGCCGAGGTGATATGGCGAGAAGTGCTTAAGATTTGAGGGAGAGAATCAACTGCTCGGATTATCAAAACTTTTGTTCCATGGGCAGGAAGAGAGGTGGTGTATTTCCCCTTAATGGTCCCTTCGTATTCTTGTTTCCAAAAGTCGAACACATGGTATTCTTGGTTGGAGGCCAGGCCCAGCTCCTCGAGAGTAAACCCGGCCTCTGAAGCTTCGTCTTTCCAGTTGAAGAGGGCGAGAACATCATAATCACCGTTGACTCCATATACTTTTAGATCAAGGGCGCGAGGAAATTCTTTGACTTGGGGGCAACACCACACAACCCCGTCTCTTTTGTTTTTCAGAATTCGAAAGGGATAAAGGTCGATGGGCACAATGGGGGTGGTGGGCATGGTTTTGCGGTAGAGCTCAAGTTTACGAGGTGGTAGTTTGTCCATGAAGTCTGAAGCCAGATAAGTTTGCCCCGTCAAGGCGATAGCCGAGACGATGGTTTGCCCTTCCTCATAGGTCAAGGGGTTCCGGACCATGACTACATCAGGATCACAAAACCAGACAATATTATTCAGGTAATTGGCTCCAAAAAGGGAGTGAAAAAAGGTCTGCATGGACATGCCTCTTTCTCTTTCTGGATACCAGACAGCTTTGTCATCTCCGCCTGTTCTTGAGCCATCGAACAGGCCAAAACAAAGGCCAACTTCGTGCATGGCGCAGCCGGTGATATAAACATCATCGCCGAGGGTACTGCGGACAGCTTTCTGGACGTCGACGTAGAGCTCTCGGCTTCCCCGCGAAGAATCAAAAGCTTGTTCTCGATTCTGGTCGTAATAATCCATCCAGGTTCCCCAGCCAGCATCTTTAAGGTAACTCAGGCCCCAATCATTTTTTAAGATGGAGAACATTGGTTTCAAGTGTTTTTCAATAACTTCAGGATTAGAGTAGTCCAGGCGAACAACCGTGTCGTCAGCTGTACAGCAAGCCCCGGATAATTTGCCTTCTTTGTCCCGAAGGTAGAAATTTTCGGGATATTTTTCGGCGCATTCGGGCCGAGCATAATTAGATCCATAAACATTAATCCACAACCCAGGTTTTAGTCCTTTTTCCCGAATATACTGGAATAACCATTTCCCTCCCCGGGGGAAAGCTTCTTTGTTCCATTCAAGATAATTAGCTTCTTCTCCTCGTGTGTAACAAGCATCTAGTTGGACAAATTCTAATCCGTAAGGCTTGAGCAATTCAGCTAAAGCATTAGTTTCCCTGATCATGTCTTCTTCGGTGGTGCCCATGTAATAGCAATACCATGAACACCAGCCCGCCGGGGCAGTGATAAATCTTTGGGGGCGCGGCTGATAATATTTTAAGCCCAAAACGTTTTGGTAATAATCGGGAATTATGGATAAAGATGTTTCAGGAGCCAGTTTAATTTGAACTTTCATCTGGCGCCTATTTGCCTGGTTTCTTTCGAGAAGGGAAGAGGATGAAAACTTGATCATTGTGTTGGTTGGAATGTCGAACAGCGAATGGATATTTCGAGCTGAGACGAATCCTAAGGAAGTGAACATAATCCCGTTATCTTCTTCGGCGGTGCGGGCGGGAATACGTTCTTCTCCGGCGGGAGCTGTGCCGCGGAGAATGCTCCCGGGGAGAGAAGAAGAAATCTGAAGTTGATTTTCTGTGGTCACCAGAGTCCAAGTTGATTCCTGGGGGGAGTGAGTGGTGATGGTTAATTTGGAAGGAGAAACTTCAATTTTCCACTTCCCTAATATTTCATTACTTGGGGAAGCTAAAGCGGCATTTTCAAGGATAACACCAGTTGATTCATGTTCAATCTTTAAAGTTTCTTTTTGCTGGTCAACACTTATTTTCCAGCCGTGGTCTTCCAGGAGTTTAGGAGCGCAACTAGGGCAAAAAAGCCAAGCCAGACTAAGAAAGAGAAAAGCCAGAAAAGAGGCTGGGTTTTTTAATTTCATGGAAAAACTCCTCTTTTTTTATTTTCAATTTTATCAGTAAATTTGAAATTTGATGTTGAGTCAACCTTTGTTTAATTGGTTAATCGAAAATAATAAAAAACATTAGAAATGGATAATTTTTTAATCAAGTTTTCTATTAACATATGAGGAGAATATTGTCAAAATATAAATCTTCTTTTTTGGCCACTAAAAAATTTGCTTTACTAGCTAGGAAAGAGACAATAGAATAAATTCAATAAAATTGAAAAAAGGAAGAATCTATTTTTGGTTATCGTCCAAAATATGGTGTAATTTATAAAAAGGAGGGATGGATGCCCAGACAAAATTTCCAACCAACTTTAAAATTAATTGGCATTCTTATTGTTTTGGTTTTAGGAATCAGTTTGCTTGGTTGGGCTCAATTTGATTCCCAAATTTTTCACGGCTTAAAAGCTCGTAATGTGGGGCCTGCTAATATGAGTGGACGTATTGCCGCCGTGGAAGTTGATCCCACTAATCCGAAAATAATTTACGCCGGCACAGCTACCGGGGGTGTCTGGAAGTCTGTTGATGGTGGTTTAACTTGGCAACCCATTTTTGATGATCAACCCACCGCATCCATTGGGGCCATTGCTGTTCATCCTTTAAATCCTAATATAGTTTGGGTTGGAACCGGGGAGTCTGGAGTCCGTAATACAGCGGGAGTTGGCCGTGGTGTTTTTCTTTCTGTGGATGGAGGGAAGACCTGGAAATGGCTGGGTTTAAAGAAAACGGAGCATATCTCCCGAATTTTAGTTGACCCGCATGATACCCGGGTGGCTTATGTGGCGGCTCTTGGTACTGCCTGGGGGGAAAATCCCGAAAGAGGAGTTTTTAAAACGGAAGATATGGGCCAAACCTGGCAGAAGATTCTTTATGTGGGTGAGAAAACAGGGGCTGCGGATATGGCTATGGCTCCAGGTAATCCGTTGAAGATTTTAGTGGCGATGTGGCAGTTCCGGCGTTGGCCCTGGTTTTTCACTTCGGGCGGCCCTGGAAGTGGCTTATACCTGACTGAAGATGGTGGGCAGACCTGGAAAAAATTAAGCGAAAAAGAAGGGTTGCCAGCTGGCGAACTCGGCAGGATTGGAGTTGCTTTTGCTCCCAGTCAGCCCGAAGTTGTTTATGCCATTGTTGAAGCTGCAAAAAGTTGCCTCCTGCGCTCCGACGATGGTGGTTACAGTTGGCAAGTGGTTAATAATGAAGAGGGTATTCATGGTCGTCCTTTTTATTACAGTGGAGTCAAGGTCAATCCGATAAATGAAAACGTTGTTTATTTAATTCAAGGTCAGTTAAGGATCAGCGAGGATGGGGGACGAACTTTTCGCTCCCTAACCTCTTTTGGTCAATCTCATTCCGATTATCATGCCATGTGGATTCATCCCGATGGCAAATACATGGTAGTGGGAAATGATGGTGGCGTGGTCATCAGCTATAACGGCGGCCAGAGTTGGCGGTTTGTGACCAATCTTCCCTTGGGACAGTTTTATCATGTAAGTTTTGATTATCAGATTCCTTATAATCTTTATGGTGGCCTTCAGGATAATGGTTCTTGGGTTGGTCCGGCTTATGAGCTTCGGGAAAGAGGTCTCAATAGTTATTTGTGGAAGACTGTCGGTGGGGGTGATGGATTTGATGTTGAACCTGACCCTGAAAAACCAGGGGCGGGCTATGGTATGTCCCAAGGTGGTAACCTCTATTATTTCGATATGACAACTGGCACCAGCACTAGTATTGTTCCCACTGAGTCGGAGGTTAAGCACCGCTATAACTGGAACGCTGGTTTTGCCGTTGATCCTTTTCATCCCTCGACCATTTATCTCGGGAGTCAATTCGTTCATCGTAGTCGTGACAAAGGAAGGACATGGGAAATAATAAGTCCAGATTTAACCACCAATAACCCCGAGAAGCAGCGGCAATCAGAAAGTGGAGGATTGACCCTTGATGTCACCAATGCTGAAAATCATTGCACGATAACAACCATTGCTCCCAGCCCCGTCCAGGAAGGCGTTATCTGGGTTGGTACTGATGATGGCAATGTCCAATTAACTAGAGATGGGGGTAAAACCTGGGAATTGGTATCGAAGAAATTAACCACCGGGGGCAAAGGAAAAGTTCCACCTGAAACATGGGTGCCTCATGTGGAGGCCTCTAAATTTGATGCAGCTACGGCTTACGTTTGTTTCGACGACCATCGCCGGGCAAATTGGACCCCTTATGTCTATGTAACGCACGATTTTGGAAAGACTTGGCAGAGCTTAGTTACGTCCGAAATAGACGGGTTTGTTCATGTTATTGAGGAAGATCCTGTTAATCCTAACCTGCTCTTCCTCGGCACAGAATTTGGTTTGTATGTCAGCTTCAATGGCGGTAAGAACTGGATGAAGTGGACCCAGGGAGTGCCCACTGTTCCGGTTCGTGACTTAGCTGTTCATCCGCGCGAAAACGATTTGATTATCGCCACTCATGGGCGTTCCATCTATATTATTGATGATATTACGCCTCTTCGCGAAATATCCTCCGAGATTCTAAAGAAAAAACTTCATCTTTTTTCCCCCTCTGATGCTTACCAATTTATTCGGGGCCGCTTGAGCTCTTATCTAAGCCCAGGCGATACCTTTTTCAGCGGAGAAAACAAACCATTGGGAGCTTGCTTTACTTATTACTTAATTCCTAGCGAGAAAAAACAAGAGCCAACGCCGGAACAGCAGGAAAGAATGCAGGCGATGCGGGAGAGAATGAGGCAGATGGGGACGAGGGGACGAATGCCGGCCGCGATAGAGGCTAGAATGAGAGCTGGCATGTCAAGAGTCCAGATTATCATCGAGGATAGCCAGGGCCAAGTAGTGGCTCGCCTGAATGGACCTGAGGAAAAAGGTATTAACCGGGTCTTTTGGAATTTTCAAGAGCAACTACCTTCTGACCAACGGCAACAGCAGACCTCCTCGATGGGTCGCTTTTTCCGGGGAGGGGTGACGGTCTTGCCGGGCGAGTATACCGTCAAGATTAAATATGATGATCAAGAAGTAAGCCGGAAGTTTAAGGTCAAAACCGATCCTCGCTTGGCGATTGACCTGAATGTGCTTCGGGAAAACTACGAGGTGGCCAAAAAGGCCCAGAGACTATCGCTAGCCTTAAATGATGCCCGCCAGCGAATTCAAGAAATCCAACAAGCCTTGGAGACGATCACCACCACTTTGCGGCAGCAACGCTCCCCCCAGATGAAGGAATTAGGGAAGGCCACCCGAGACCTGAGTAGCAAGCTCAAGACATTTTCCGAGAGAATAAACCCGACGCCTCCCAAGCAAGGCATTGCTGATCGATCGACTGGTCTCCAGAGCCAAGTTATGAGCGCCGTGATGGGTATTGTCCGGGCCGGAGTGGAACCTATTAATGAACCAGCCCGCGTCCGGTATGAACGAGCCAAAGAAAAATTGACCCAGTTTATCACCGAGCTGAATGAATTTTTCTCCACTGAGGTCGAAAATTATAAGAAGAAACTCCAGGAGTCTGGCTTTTCCTTGATTAAGTCTTATCAACCAATTGAAGTAGAAAAGTAAAGTAGAAAAGTAAAAAAAGAAACAAAAGCCTTTCCGGCCAAAAGGAAAGCCCTAAAAAAACGATTCTAAATAAGGTTTGATCTTTTGTTGATAGATATAATCCCAGGTAAATTTACGAATAGCCCGATGGTACATCTGGGAGGGTTTAAGGCTGTTTAAATAATCCCAAAGCCTCTTGGCAATTTGACCTGGTGGCTCGGAAAGAGAAAAGTAAAACACATTCTCATTGGCAATACTCTGAAAGGGAAGGATGTCAGAGCAGGCGATGGGAAGTTTGATCATACCGGCTTCCAACAAAGGAAGGCCAAATCCTTCCTGTTTACTGGGGAGAAAGAGGCAATCGGATATGAGGTAGAGGTCGCGGATGGTGACCCGGGCAGGCTCTAATTTCTGCCCGGATTTAAACTGATGTTCGGCAATAAAAATTATATCTTCCTTAACGCCTAACTTTTCAGCCAGATCTTTAAGTTTGCGAAAGTAGTAAGAAGCTTTTTTTTCATGGGGGTCATAGGCGCCAGTAAGGAGTAATTTAGCTTTAATTTTACGATCATGGAAAGCTTTGATCACCTGGATGGAAAGTTCAATGTTTTTTCGGGGATGGAGGCGGGAAGGTTGAACTAAGAGAAGGTCTGACTCAAATAATTTTTCTTCCTGAATGAGGCGGATTGTCGAAAGGTCGAGCCGGAAGAAGCGATAGGGATCAATTCCATTGGGAATAACAGGTAAATTTTTCTTAGTCTGATAAAGCTTTTTAAATTCTTGCGCCCGAGCTTCAGAAATGACCACATAATTAATTTTAGGATTGAGAGATTTGAGAATTTCCCATTCTGGCTGGTTTAAGCGCTGGGGGTAGTGGTTATAAAAATAAGGGGAATCATGATTCCAAGAGATGATTTTAATAGGAAAAGAAGAGGCTAAATGGTGGATAGCTCTGGTCAAAGGAAGATTATAGTGCATCGTCAAGACATTATGGGCAATCAGAAGATCATGATTCCACAAAGTATCGCGAAGATAACTGATGATTTTTTCTTCATACTCTTTCAGCTGGAGCCGGTATTTCCTTGGATTTAGTTGGAGCTGGGAGATGTGAGGGTGCCGGGAGTCGAGAAGAGGGTTAATCTCAACTTCGAAAACATCGGTAAATTGGGCCCCTTTTCCCGCCAGGATTTTGACGTGATGGCGGTGGCGGTGGAAAAGAGAGGCTTGTTGAGAAATGATTTCTTCAACACCTCCCACTACGGGAGGACAGGAGTAATGAAGCAGAGCGATGTAGGCCATCTTATTTTCTCTACGCTTTCCTTTTTTTGTTATTCTCTTTAAATTTTTTTATCAATAGTTTTTTAGTTTTTTGTTGTTTTTATGGTTATTTAAATGTTTTTAAGGCTGGAAATTACTAAGTAGCGCTAATAGTTTCTTTCTTAAAATCTCATAAGAGAAAAATTTCTTGCCCAGTTTGAAATTTTTCTCAGTCATTTTTAAACGATAAAGAGGGTCGAAGAGAGTCCTTTTAATCTGGGAGATTACTGACCGGGTGGCAAAACCTTCAAAGGAAATGACTTCAAAGCCTTTGGGTTCAATATCAGTCACATAAATGGAATAGCGGTTAACCACGATCGGCTTTTTAAAATAAATCGCTTCGAGAAAAGCATTCCCGAAGCCTTCGTAATCACTGGGATAGGTGACAAGGTCAGCGCATTGGTAGGCATCAGTGATGGTGTAGGGTTTTTGCGCGTGATTTTTACCCGAGCTGATAACATGATCTATTCTAATTATTTTTACACCACTTTGCTGAGCATATTCCATGATATGTTGGTAATAATCATCTCCTTCATCCCCGCTGGGATGGGTGATTATCAAGAAGGGACGAGAGAGTCCCAAGTTATGGACAATTTCAATGGCTCGTTCAATTCGTTTTCGGGGAACAATCCGGGTGGGCTGGAGGATGAAAAGATCATCGGGTTGAAGCCCAATTTCCTCTTTAAGTTGAAGGCAGGATTCATGGGAGGGGGGGGGCGAAATTTCGAAATTATAAACATTGGGAATCACGGTATTAGAAACGCCTGCATGGTAATTTAATTGTCGTGAGGCTAGGGAGTTAATCACTACATGTTGAATGGAAGGTAAATCAGGGGGAAAGGCCTGGGCGATGTAGTCCGGGCAACTATTGATCAGGAAACGTTCCCGTTCCCAGAAGAAATCATGGTGGTGGGCGATGGTGGGGATTTGAGTTTCAGCGATGAGTTCAGTCAGGGCGATTCCCAGGGGAATATTTAGGGGAATGGAGAGGGCGTTTTCGGGAATAATGATATCAATTCCGAACTTTTTCTTGAATTTGTAAAGAGCCGATTTCAGCTTGTTTTTGATTTGAAATATTTTATCGGTTGTTTCCCGGCTGCGATGAAAAACCCCGAATATTTTCTGGTTTAAGGCGGCAATTTCGGGATGCTCGAAATGAGCTAGGGCGCAAACATAAGAGATTTCTTCGGGCCGGTCCACTTCCCCAGCGAAGTAGAAGCAGTTGAAACCTTCCTGGCTCAGGACTTCGGCCCACTTCTCAATTTCCAAAGAAACGCCGTCGATGCCGGCGATCCGAGTGGAAATGAATCCTATGTTTTTCAGGTGAAAATTTCTGGTGGAAAAATTGAGATTAGTGCCCATAAATATCCTTCCTTCGGTGAGAATTAAAATTCTTCATGACGGGATAAAGTGCGAAGTTTTTCTATTTCGGTGACTATTTTCCCTTCTTTGAAAACAGTCACCGTCCCAGTTGATTCACTTAAAGTAACCGCCACGGCCTCGGTGACGGCAGTGATGCCAGCGGCGGCATGATGTCTGGCTCCTAGTCCTTGTGGCAGTTCAAATTCTTGTTGAGCACCCACCTTGAGATGGGCACCCATCGTTTCAATCACTCCATCGCCTCTGATAAGGAAAGCTCCATCCAGCATCGCGTATTCTTTGACGGTTTCTTCCAGGGCGGGGTCCAATATGTTCCTTTTGGCTTCGGGATAGCCCCGAAAAGGATTAAGAATGAGTTGCTTCGAGAGGGCTTTAACTTTTTCTGTGTCGCCGATGACGAAAAGGGCTCCCACAGGTTTCCCTTCCCGGCCTTCGCTCCCGAGTTCTGTGGCTATTTCAATCACGCGATTGAGAACTTCGGGTTTGATATAGGGAGCAATTTTATCGTTTTTGGTGGGGGCGAGAAACAGCTCATGTTCCAGGCCAATTTGCATGACCATCAGGGTATCTAGATGATCACTTTCAGCTGGACCGGTGAGGAAAACAATCGTGTCTCCTTTTTTTAATTTGCCCTGGGAAAGAGCGATCAAAGTGGCCATTTTGACCTGAGCCATCCGGTTGAGGGGAACTTCAGGCACGCGGATGAAGAGATGGCCTTTGCGCTTAAGCGGTACCTCTTCAGCCTGGGTGCGGGTGATCAAATAAATCTGGATGGAATCCTCCGTGGGTATAGATAGCTCCTTTTCGCCCAGAGCATCGGCATAAACAAGGAGGGCATTGGCCCGGCATTCTTCGGCTATTTTTAATGAGTGTTTGATTAAGCTCAAGGAAACTTTTTCCGGGCTACAAGAGAAATTAATATCTTCCTGAGAAGGCGGAGTTGACGCCGTCGAGGAAGAAGCTTTGATCGATTTCTTTTTCATTTTAACTTTGGTTTCACATTTTCCGTTAGTAGATATTTATTTTGGCATATTCCAGACAGTTTGAAAAGTTCAATCATTTTGGGGTCAGATACAGTGCTCTTAGTGTCAGACATCTCAACCGTGTTTTATTGCCCCAGGACTAGGTGTCAGAGACTTTTTATTGGACTCTCTTGGTGTCAGACACCGCAGCTAGAATGGGTGTCGGAGACCGCGTTGATATCAGACACCGCGTTGGTATGAGACAGTGTTTAAGTTTTACCATCAAGCCGTAGAATTAACAGTGGAAGGATAGTTCATCAAAGCCTCCGACTGGTTGCCGGTTAGTCACAGTTACGCCTTCTTTAAGCTAGGCAGCTATCGCTCATCACTATCTATTTTTATCAATTTCCAAGCCTTATTCGCATCTTTTTTTCATTATACAGAGTATTCATATTTCACATGGAATCATTAGGGAGTCATTCCGGAGGTTAGTTATTTCGAATCATTTCGTCGTGGCGGAGGACGGTCTTCACCTTTTACCTGGGGACTATTGTAGAGGGGAGGGATGCATCATTTTGGGGTCAGGCGCTCGCCTTTAGAACAATTTCGGGTTGAAGATGTAGTTACGGAGGGCCGAAGCAGTGGCGGGGGAAATTTTTTCCAGGAGACTGCCAATGGAAGTGATTTCTTTTTCAGTTATAGGTGTTTTGGAAACCACTTCTATCGATACTTCTGTCCGGGGAAAGCGATTGAAGAGTGAGGGTTTTAAAATTTTCTCGGCCAGAAAAGGATTGGGGTCGACGAAGATGACGTTGGAGTAGCCGTAATCATTAAAGACTTGTTTAAACTGGTGAAGAGAATAACCGTAATCAGTACAGTTCAGGCTGGCCAATATAGTTTCGGGAGGAGCTGGTAGTTTGTCGAGGGCTTCTTTGATATATTTTCTGAGAAGAGTCATCGTCTCCTCACTGTCATAGCCCCGGTTAATGGCTCCCGCCAGCTTATGGCAAGCCTGACCGATTATTTTATTAGCTGGAACACCCTGCTCGACCAGGAGTTTTCGGTGAGCTTCAGAAGAAATAGTTGTGCGGGTGGCGAAGATAATTATGGTTGCTTGGGGAAATTGGGCTAATTTCTTCTGGATGGCCTCCACGCCTGTTTCCACAATACCCAGAACAGGGAAAGAAGGACGGCGGGAAAAGGCGGTATTATGATAAACCACCGAAAGAGTATTGCAGCCGATAAGAAGAAGGTCAGGATGATAACGACGCTGCATGGCTTTTAAAACTTTATCGAAGATTCTGGCTTTTTCCTCTTCGCATTTCAGGCTGTTATAACCACTGCCTTTCTTAAAAAGAGCACTGAAAAAGACAATTCGGGCTCTATTAAAAATTTTATGTTGCTTAAGCCCTTCATAGAGAGGAGCGGCGATAGAGAGCCCACCCAGTCCTGAATCCGTGACCAAAATGGTTACTTCTTTTTTGGAGAAAAATTCAGCCAATTGTTCTTCGAGGCTTTTTGGGGGTTGCCGGCAGCTGGAAACAACCAAGAAGAGGGCTAAAGATGCCATAAGATAGCCAGTCATTATTCTTTTCATGCCTCACCTCATTCCCAGTAATTGAAGGAAAATTTTATCACTTAAACATTAAGGATAGCAAAAAGGGGGAGGGATATTAGGATTAAAATCAAATCTTTTTTGGATTATAGGCATTACGGCGGAGAACTCAAATTGACAACTCGAACAAAATATAATAAAAAATATCTGTTACTGGGTGGGCGATTAACTCAGTGGTAGAGTGCTACCTTCACACGGTAGAAGTCGCAGGTTCAAATCCTGCATCGCCCATTCCTTTGTTTTCAACAACTTGTGTCAGCGCGCAATCCCCCAAAACCGCAGGTGTGACCAAAACTGTGACCGGTTTCGGATTGAGCGGCTAGCGGGCAACGTAATGAAGATGGCGCTTTTTGCGAGTAGCTACTAGTTAAGCCGCTGCGGTCGCTTTAAATTTAAGGCCCAGACCAAGCCTGGATGTCTTTCAGCTGTATGATTGAAATTTTCTTTTCCAAACAGAACTTTTAAATCCACTTTTCCTAATTTAAATGATTTGATGAATTCTTTATCTGAATTATTCAGGACAAAGACCTGCTTATAGAAGTCCTCGATAGTCTTTTTAATCAAATCGGGATTCAAATCACGTTCTTGGCCTCTCCTAAGGAATGGCCTTATCGCCTTAACAATATTTTCATTTTTGTACTTCCTAATTTTGGCGATAAGCCTTTCGATATCTGGATCTTTTCTGGCCATTAGCATATACAGAATCATCAGCTTTTTTAGCAGTGCTTTATTTAATTTCAGCCGGGAAATTCCATATATGTCAAAGATGTCTCTGGCGTAAAGTCTTTCCACAATAGCTTTGGTCTTCATTGCAGCAATCTCTTCAACCACGTATGTATTCAATTCGAAATTATCGAAATCAAATAAATGGAAAAAGGTTTTCCGGACGATCTTAACAAACGGGACTCTTTCAAGATAATTAATCTCAAGTCTCAAGCTGTCGGGAAGACCGCTGAGCCTTTTGTATTTCAGGATATATCTTTCCATAATGTAAGAACTTGGCTTTTTAACCATACTGTACCCTAGCGAATTAGCCAATTCGGCGATTTTTCCTGGAATTAACTTTCTTCTGGCCAGCATTTCCTTCTTCCCTGTAGCCCCTATAAAATTCAAATCCAAATCTACAGAAAGTCTCGGAACATTAAGATAAATAAAATTCAGGGCTGTTCCTCCCTTTAGAGCGAAGTCTGAGCCAATTTCTTCATTCTTAAATATACCCGAAAGTATCTTAGTCAAGTGGAAGGTTTTTTCTAGAAACTCTGGGCTGAATCCCGTGTCTCGCTGAAGCTTCTGGAGCGAACGTAGAGTCAATTCCATTTAACCGCCTTTAACTAAGTTCTTCAATCTTTTGTCGACTATTATTTTCCATCTTTTGATATAAGAGCCTTTCCTGTTTTTCTCGAAGTAATAGATGTTATTGGAAAGCCTTTTTCTCACTTCATTCAGAAACATGTCAGGTGTGTTTACAAACTCTGCCAACATATCGAATACGAAGCCTATTCTGTTGAAGAGAATCTTTTCTCCCATTTTGTCAAGATAAGCGAGCAAGCGGTCCCAATTGAGTTTTTCTATACCCTGGAATGATCTCAATATTTCTTCATATCCTCCAGCATACTCAGGGCGATTCATTACATCAACAATGGTTCTCTCCATGTCAGAGACGTATATTTTCTCGTCACCGTAGGTCATCTCCGTAGCTCCATAGAATCGTTTTTTTATCAGGATCACTGGGTGGAAAACTATTCCGTGATAATTCACTTTCCTTGTATGTTTTGTCGTAGAAAGATAATAGTAATGAGCAGGCTGCTGGGCAAGTCCGTGGAGATATAATGCAGTGTAGTAGGAAAAGAAATAAGGTTCTGTCAAATACTTCCCAACGATAATTGGATCCTCCACGTACTTTCCTTTATTGTGGACTATATGGGCAGGAATTCTCACGAATAGATTGGATTTAACCTTGTCTAGGGCCCCCTTCTTCTTCATGTTATTGAGGAGGTTGTAAGCATGCATACGAGATATGCCCAACAATTTCATGGCATTTTCTGCAGTTAAAACTTTCACGTTTTCAGCTTCAAGAAGGAAATAGAGCTTTTGTTCAAGGCCTGATAATTTTTCCAGTTTGTACATGTTGTTTAATTAATTTTTTAAAATTTAACTATTTTAGTTAATTATTTTAAAACAAATTAAATATTTGTGTCAATTAATATTTTTTAACTGGTTTGATTAAATTATGTAAAATAGATTAAATAGAATTAGTTATGAAATATAAAAATATTTCATCATATCCGTTCTTCTTTGATTAAACGAAAATGAAGTATGATAAGATAACATGATGATTTGATGCACCTCCAGATGGGTGAATATTGGTGATAAATTACCCATCGAGAAAAAGAAGAATTTAAAGGAGGTGCTCGAATGAATTATATCGGAATTGATCATCATAAGCAATACTCCCACCTCACCTTAGTGGACAAGAGAGGGAAGGAGATTAAATCTGGTCGGGTGGAGAACCTTCGGCGGGAAGTAGAGGAATTTCTTAACGGGGTAGAAGGTA
>Ga0190349_1000185_pt1 | contig 21855 bp, 20 predicted proteins | sample 48721378_MG_FD_179798 | JGI IMG/M metagenome (GOLD analysis project Ga0190349, IMG submission 179798) | Hydrothermal vent microbial mat bacterial communities from Southern Trench, Guaymas Basin, Mexico - 4872-13-7-8_MG | ecosystem: Environmental > Aquatic > Marine > Hydrothermal vents >...
GACATATAAAGAGATTAAACAAATCTCTATTTTTCAGAAATTAAGCCTCAATTCTTTGGGAGGTATCTATAAAAATTATAAACATAGAAAATGACTAAATTTTCAAATTTTCAACCCCCGTCCCCAAGGAGCACTTTTCATCCTTTTCACTCCTTATTTTTTGTTTATAGTCTCCTTTTAAAAAAAAATTCAAGACTACGTAGTCTTGAATTTTTAATATCTTTGACAACTGAATGGGCATACATTCTGGAATAATATAATTTGGACAAGCCTCTCGGTCTATTAGTACGGCTCGGCTTAATCGGTTACCCGACTTCCACCTACCGCCTATCAACCTCCTGATCTCGAAGGGACCTTAGTCTCAAAGCCGAAGCCTCGAGACGAGAGACCTAATCTTGGGGTGGGCTTCCCACTTAGATGCTTTCAGCGGTTATCCCATCCGAACGTAGCTACCCTGCTGTGCCACTGGCGTGACAACAGGTACACCAGAGGTTCGTCCATCCCGGTCCTCTCGTACTAGGGATAGCTCCCCTCAAGTCTCTTGCGCCCGTGGAGGATTAAGTCCGAACTGTCTCACGCATGTTATTCCACCATTACTGGTGGCATGGACTATACCTTCATCCTCTGATTGCCACAGAGGCGGTTGGCGTATTAGCCATCTTATTACAAAAGATGACTCTCATCCTTTACGGAATCAGTCTCTACAGGGGCAAGGTAGTTATGCACTTCCAGAAACCTTTTAACATCTTGAGAAGTAATTTTGCGTTTCTTTGAATAATTGAGTTCTCCGAAATAATCAACCATTCTGCATACCTTCAAGAAGTCTTCCGGGCATTTTACAGTGTTTAGTTCATCAATGATTTTAATACCCAGATTTACCTGTCTTTGTTTAAGTCGAACATAAGGTTTCAACAATATCGGAATTTCTTTAACCTTAGCTAATTCAACAATCGTATAATCGCTGATCCCTGTTGGACGATGACGAATATATCCACATTTAAAAACGGATTTTAACCACTCAAAATTTCTATGTGTTCTTTCTTTTAACAAAAAGCGATAGAACTTCTCACCTAACCATAAACATAGTCCTTTCTTCTAACCAACTGAAAGAAAATACTGCCATCGCCGTCAAGAAAACCAGCAATATAGGCAATGATTGTTGAATTCATATAACTACCTGCCTTCCCTCGGTATTGCCCCTTCTCTGTTCGGAAAGAGAAGTAGGGTTTCACCGATATGAGCCAACTTTATTTTTCCAGAGATTACTCTCTGGCAACGCAGTGTTGTCTACGTTCTGAACCCAGCTCGCGTGCCGCTTTAATGGGCGAACAGACCAACCCTTGGGACCTTCTCCAGCCCCAGGATGCGACGAGCCGACATCGAGGTGCCAAACCTCGCCGTCGATATGAACTCTCGGGCGAGATAAGCCTGTTATCCCCGGAGTACCTTTTATCCGTTGAGCGACGGCCCTTCCACTCGGAACCGCCGGATCACTAGGCCCGCCTTTCGGCTCTGCTCGGGATGTCTCCCTCACAGTCAGGCTCCCTTCTACCCTTGTGCTCTACAGCCGGTTACCGTCCGGCTTGAGGGAACCTTTGGACGCCTCCGTTACATTTTAGGCATTTGTGTTAGCCTGGCTAAAAAATTCTATATATTCAGCCAGACCCCAAATTTTTTGGGCTTCCAGTCGCCTGGAAGATCAGACTATATCACCATCCCATAAGGGATGTCCGGCGTATAGTCGTTGAGGGGGAATAAATCCTTCCCTGCTGATAATCCGCACTGGTGATTTTTTACTTATTACTATAAGTATCACCAGATCCTAACCCCTTCGCAGGTTTTAGAGGCAAAAACCTGTTAGAGGACGGACTTCCCAGCATATAGCCAGATTTGCCCCTGATGTTTCCATCAGGGCGCCCCACTATTTGAGGCTACCGCCCCAGTAAAACTGCCCACCAGGCAATGTCCCTCTGGCTACACACCAGAGGTTAGAGCTCCAACAAGACAAGGGTGGTATTTCACCATTGGCTCCCCCGCCCCTGACGAGACGGGTTCATAGCCTCCCACCTATCCTACACATGCCTTGTCAAAACCCAATACCAGGTTGCAGTAAAGGTTCACGGGGTCTTTTCGTCCTTCCACGGGTACGCGGTATCTTCACCGCGACTCCAATTTCACCGAGCCCCTCGTTGAGACAATGTCTAAGTCGTTACGCCATTCGTGCAGGTCGGAACTTACCCGACAAGGAATTTCGCTCACCATTTTCCTGATATTTCTACCAGGGGTGGACTATATCTTTATCCAGTTAAAGATTATCATAAATCTCTTTCAGTTTCGTGTGGTTTCCTGTATTCATATCCATTGCTATTTTTACTATATCTTTCAGTCCTTCATTTGTAAGATGTTTTTCTTTCTCCATTTTTCTAACAATCTTAGCGAATTTTCGGAAATCAATGTTCTTTTTCGTCTTCAGAGGATGCTTCTGAAAAAATTCAACAATCTTCTTAAGGCACTCCAATTTCCCTATCCTAAATTCATATTTATCGTCGTGATTTCGCCTTACAACACCGCACCTGAAAAATCGCTTTATTGCATAAAGAACTTGGATATCTCTTTTATGTTGAACTACTCTGAATTCTGGAAGAACCTGGAATTTAGCAGCCATTTCTGGATGTTTGTTAATTTCCACATAGAAACATCCTTCTCCGTCAACAAATCCAACTACCCAATCTGCTGATAGTTCCATTAAACCTCCTTAACAGGATATTTGGCGTATAGTCTCTGAGAATCTCCATAATTTAAATGGATTTTCTGCGGATTGCCCAATCTCTTTCATTCTTACCGGAATTTATCCTGGTAGAAAGAGCTCTCAGGGGTTCCCCGCATACAGCCAAATATTACCCTCAATGTTACCATTGAGGCAGGCAGCAACTTCCGTTCTACCTTAGGACCGTTCTAATATGTTCCCAGAAAAATCTATTCTGGTAGGTTTTTCAACCTCTCTATATCGCTATAGAGTTCGGACCATCTCATTACCCGAAGAACCGACGGCATACGGTTATGTTCTTCGTGGTATCTGGCGTATGGCCTCTGAGGATACTTTTAGAGGCTTTTAATACTTTTTTAATGGAACCCTTTTTATTCTCGGATCCATCAAGCCTCCTTGTAAGTCTTTCCTGCTGATTATCCGCACCAGAAGCATTGTTACTGTATTCCAAATACAGTAGCCCTGGATACTCCGGATTTTCCAGCAAATAGCCAGATTTTTTTTCGTAACTACAACGGTTATTATAGTTACGGCCGCCGTTTACCGGGGCTTCAGTTCAGAGCTTCACCAGAGTGAATCCGGCTAACTCCTCCCCTTAACCTTCCGGCACCGGGCAGGCGTCAGGCCCTATACTTTGTCTTACGACTTCGCAGAGCCCTGTGTTTTTGATAAACAGTCGCCAAGACCTCTTAACTGCGACCCACTTCGGCTAAGACAGCAAGTGTCTTCACCTGATGTGGGCACCCCATCTCCCAAAGTTACGGGGTCAATTTGTCGAGTTCCTTAACGAGGGGTAACTCGCGCGCCTAAGGATTCTCTCCTCACCTACCTGTGTCGGTTTGCGGTACGGTCACCAGATAAACTCCCTACGAGGCTTTTCTTGGCAGTATGGGATCAGCCAGTTCCGGCCTTACGGCCACCCCATCGCCTCTCAGAGTTGGGCACGAAACCCAGGAAGGTGGATTTACCTGCCTTCCCCTCCTACAGGCTTAGACCAGGACAACCAGCGCCTGGCATGGCCTACCCTTCTGCGTCCCCCCTTAGGTAATAACGCTTATCGGGTGGTACGGAAATATTAATCCGTTTCCCATCGGCTACGCCTTTCGGCCTCACCTTAGGGTCCGACTAACCCTGGGTGGACGAACCTTCCCCAGGAAACCTTAGGCTTTCGGCGTCAGGTATTCTCAACCTGATTATCGCTACTTATGCCGGCATGCTCACTTCTGTAAGCTCTGCGGCTCTTCGCAGATACCGCTTCAACGCTAACAGAACGCTCCCCTACCAATCTGCTTAATGATAAATCATTAAGTAGATTCCGCAGCTTCGGTAACAGGCTTGAGCCCCCTTTCATTTTCGGCGCAGGCTCGCTCGACCAGTGAGCTTTTACGCACTCTTTAAATGAATGGCTGCTTCTGAGCCAACATCCTGGCTGTCTTAGCAACCCCACATCCTTTAACACTTAGCCTGTATTTGGGGACCTTAGCTGACGGTCTGGGTTGTTTCCCTCTCGGCAATGGAGCTTATCCCCCACTGCCTCACTCCTGAACTTTGAGTAATGGCATTCGGAGTTTAGTTGGGGTTGGTGACGGGTTAGGTCCCTAGCCCATCTAGTGCTCTACCACCATTACTGACCATTCAAGGCTGACCCTAAAGCCATTTCGGGGAGAACCAGCTATCACTGAGTTTGATTAGCCTTTCACTCCGATCCACAGCTCATCCGATACCATTTTACCGGTAACCGGTTCGGACCTCCATCCAGTTTTACCCGGACTTCATCCTGGCCATGGATAGATCACTCAGCTTCGGGTCTACTCCATGCAACTAATCGCCCTATTCAGACTCGCTTTCGCTACGGCTACCCGACAAAGTCGGTTAACCTCGCAACATAGAGTAACTCGCCGGCCCATTATACAAAAGGTACGCCGTCAGGCCTGAGAAGAAGATCTTACGACCCTCAAATCAGGACCCTCCGACTGCTTGTAGGCAAACGGTTTCAGGTACTTTTCACTCCCCGCCAGGGGTTCTTTTCACCGTTCCCTCACGGTACTATTTTACTATCGGTCAGGAGCTAGTATTTAGCCTTAGGTGGTGGTCCACCCAGATTCCCTCAAAGTTCCACGGGCTCCGAGGTACTCGGGAGAATGTTCCAGGGAGGTTCCTCACTTTTTATCTACAAGACTATCACTTTCTATGGTTGGCCTTTCCAGACCATTCGATTAAGTGGGAACTTTGTAACTCCCCGAGCCTTCTGCACTTGGCTCTGAACAAATCCCACTACTCCCCTGCTGCAACGGGTGCAGCCTTTAACACAACAGGGGTTTAGGCTCTTCCCTTTTCGCTCACCACTACTCTGGGAATCGCTATCGCTTTCTCTTCCTCCGGTTACTGAGATGTTTCACTTCACCGGGTTCGCCCCCTGATTACTCAGGGTAATGGAGTATTACCTCCATTGGGTTTCCCCATTCGGGAATCCCCGGATCTAAGCCTGCTTGACGGCTCCCCGAGGCTTATCGCAGCCAGCCACGCCCTTCATCGCCTGCTCCTACCAAGGCATCCACCGTTTGCCCTTAGTAGCTTGTCCAAAATTTATACCCATTCAGTTGTCAAAGATCTAGTGCAATTTAGTTGCATATATAAAATATGATTGAACCTTGTTTTGTCAAGAGCCTTAAGGTAAAATTTTGAATAAAAATTGGGGGGGCATTTGCCCCCCAAAAAGGGAATTTTATAACGACAAAAAATTCATTTTGATGTAATATTACCAGAAGTATCCCATGCCACGTGCAATACTTTTACACCGTTTTCATAAAAATCTGCATACCCGGATTTGTCATCGTTTGCATGAATGATTATTCTATAATTAACAGTAATACTAGTCGCATGAATGGTTATGTCTATATAGTTAGATCCAGTAGTCCATGTAAACCAGATTAGCGGATCCGCTGTAAGGTCACCATTTCTAAATTTAATGAAGCCACCTGTGCCATCATCATTCCATTCGAAAGAGGCATAAACAGTATCAGACTCCCAATATTTCCAATATGCATAAGTCCCGTCCATTTTAACATAGCCATTATATATCTTCTCATCGTTAATATAGATTTCCCAGGTATATCCCTCTGATCCTTCTGTGCATACTATTCTTACGCTGCCCTGAGCTGATGACCAGGTCCATGTCCAGGTTCCATTTGCATAATTATATTCACCCATCTCATTACGCAGGTTTTCAAGTGCAGACCCAAAATTATAGGTTCCATCGGCAAAACCATTTACAACGTTGATCATATTTGACAACGTAGAAAGCATTATGGTTGTATCCTGCTTGGTAGTATTAGGACCGCTTATCTCTTTAAGCGATGTTGGGTTCACCTGCAGTGTGGGGGGCTCAGGTGCACTCTTTGAGCATGAGACAACTCCAAATACAAGAAAACCAAGAATGAAGAAAACCATAAAACGCTTCATACTACACCTCCCTTTGTTTATTTTTATAATTTTTCTTCCTGCTGTAATTTCGGTGTAGGCGGGAATGTGTAGTCACAGAATGGGCACTTGTATGGATAATCACCTGTCTCCATATAAAATACGTGCTCACATTCAGGACAGATAAATTTCTTTATTTTAGCAGGTTTTTTACACTCCCCTAATTCTGTCATAGTCATTCGGCACACAGGACAAGATGGTTCACCCTCCTCTTCCAGGTAAATTAGTGTGCCACATCCCTTACACTCGTATTTAATCATTGGTATATCATAACCTATAAAGAAATATTGTCAAGCAGACGATTTGCCTCATTAAAAATCAACATGAAATATAATACGTTGCCTCATTTAAAAACCAACACGAAAATAGTAAAATATATCCCCAGAAAAGGAGGTATAAGAAAGTGAAAAAGGAATAATGGAAGAACACCCTCCCTTAATCCCTCCCATCAAGGGAGGGAAACTCCCTCTCCCCCTCAACGGGGGAGATTAAGTGGGGGTGAAGGAAAGACGAAGAATGAAGAAGGGAGAATGGAGAATGGAGAACAAAATTCCTCTCCATCTCTCCCCCTCGAAAGAAAGAAAATAACCTCCTCTCCCTTGAAGGGAGAGGACAGAGGTGAGGGTGAATGAAAGGGAAAATTCCTCTCCCTATAAGAAAGAAAGGTATAAGAATGGATACAGAAAAGAGACTTGCAAAAAGAGTTGATTTCCTACGAAAATCAATATATATTTCATGTGGAAATATAAATGAAGCAATGAATACCCTTTCGTGTAGATCCTTATATGAGGCAATAAACAAAAATAAGTCGCAAATGTGGTTATTATTTTATATTAACTGCATTAGATAACAAAAAGGTTGATAATATCATTCATATCTATTATAATAAAAAAATGAAAAGAAGAAATTTAATTCCCATCTATCTTGTCGTCAGCTTCGTTTTTTATTGGGTTGTTATCCCCGTTACTCTTCTATGTATTTCACTTTTTCTTAATGATAAAATGAATATATTTTGGCATTTTAGTCCCTGGAGGATATTCTCTGGCGTTTTACTTGTAATAATTTCTCTTTATTTAGCCGTCTGGGCAACAAGTGCGCTTTGGTATACTGGAAGAGGATTGCCTATTTCCTCTTTTCCGCCAAAGAGATTGGTGGCCTCCGGTCCCTATTCTTATACGAGGCATCCTTTGTATCTGGCATTTATATTATATACATTCGGAATCGGTTTGATTTTTTCTCCATCGATGGTTTTTATAGTTAATCCCATATTTATTCTTCTATTAATCCTACATATCTTGAAGGAAGAAAGACTCCTGTTAAAAAAATTTGGGGAGGATTATTTGTATTATAGGAAGAATGTGCCTGGATTATGGAAATTTAAAAAGCGCACAGAAGCACCCTATGTTCCAAATCCCTTTATTATATCTCTCTATCTCATCCTATCGTGTATCTTCAAGAAAATTTTCAACCTCCAGCCTGCTCCTAAATTTAATAGGGATATGGGACCATATATTATAGTATCCAATCATCAATGTTACCTTGATCCGCTTTTTCTTGTTGCAGCCCTGGGTCTTCCTATAAGGTTTTTAACGACTGGTAAAATGTTTAATAAGCGTATCTCAAAGAGATTTTTCCTTTCCCTGGGTACTATACCTGTTTATAGATGCAAATCTAAAGCCCCCCATATTTTATTGACAAAAAAGGCACTTAAAAGTGGCGATATTGTTGGCATTTTCCCAGAGGCAAGTAGAAGTTGGGATGGAAACTTTGTTGGTATTGACAGGAGGGTATTGAGACTCATAAGAATATTAGATTATCCTATATTAGTAGTTAGAATAGACGGAAGTTACAATGTTCTTCCTCGGTGGTCAAAGGTTTACCATAGAGCGAATGTGAGTGTAAAAATAATGGGTTGGATTGAAGAACCAAGAAAACTGACCGAGAGAGAACTAAAGGAAAAAATTATTAATGGTATTTCGAATGCAAAAAGGAGTAAGGCAAGGTGGGGACGAATGAATAAATATATAGAAACACTTATTTGGCGATGCCCGGAATGCAGCAGTGAAAAAAGTATAGTAAGAAAGGGAACTAAGTCTTTCTATTGTAAATATTGTGGTAAAGAATGGAATATTGATGATGAGATGATTGTTGTTTCTAAGGAGTATAGGAAATTAAAGGACTCTTTCTTTAGGAATGGAGTGAACCTGCCTGTAAAGATAAATGAGGAAGTAACACTTGAGGAAGGATATGTAAAAGTAGGAGGAGAGATGATATCTATTGAAGATATAAAATCTATTAGTATAGACGGAACAGACGAAATGTTGATTGCATTAAAAAATGATAATTGCAAGAAGATAAAGACACCAGATGCATTACGGTTAAAGATGTATATTGAACTCTTGAAAGGAGTAGAAGCTGATGATAACACTGATTTTGATCCATTCTGGTTTTAATCAATGTGAACATATTAGATCTTTTATCTATATTAAAGACTGGAATAGAGAAGGAGTTAACAAAAGATATCAACGAATTGATATTAATGGGCTTGCTTGAGAGATAAAAATAACAGGAAGAAGTAAGGAGGATTGAAGAGAAAAAATAGCCTATCTATGGTTTTTAACCCCAACCCTTTCGCAGTATTTGTAAACAGGGCAGTGGGAACATTTTGGGCTAATAGGGGTGCAAACATTTTGCCCCCAGGTTACAAGAATGTCGTTGTACTCCTTCCACCATTTCCTGGGTAGTTTTTTTCTTAATTCTATTTCAGTTCTCTCCGGCGTTTTTGTTTTTACGTAACCGAATCTGTTAGAAATCCTATGGACGTGTGTATCCACACATATACCCATTTTGTCAAAACCGAGTGTAATAACAAGGTTTGCAGTTTTTCTTCCTACGCCAGGAAGCGATAGAAGTTCTTCGATGTTGTCAGGTACCTTTCCATCAAATCTATCTATGAGTGCCTTAGATATTTTTTTTATGTTTTTTGCCTTCGTTCTGTAAAACCCTACGGGAAAAATAAGTTGTTGGATTTCTCTCTCACTAAGATTCAAAACGTCTTCAGGTTTTTTTGCCCTTTCAAAGAGTTTTTTTGATGCCTCCCTGGTTACTGCATCCTTTGTTCTAAGGCTCAGGACAGTTGAAATGAGGATTTTGAAGGGGTCTCTGGTCTGCTCGGCTACCTCAGTTACTATAGGGTACTTGTGTTTTTTATACTCCTTTTTTAATATCTTTAAGACCTTAACAATCGTTTCCGTATTCATTCTTTAATAGTATAATTTTTTAAGAATTAATCAATCCATTGTTCTTAAATTGTGGCTACTATTTTGAAATACGAATATGATTTAGGTTGGTTTTGTATCCCCTCAGGCATCAAAGTCTCATCGTTAATGCCTCTCGCCTTCTGCTGTATCCTATATCCTATTTTCTATGCCCTGTTCTTTTACGTTGTTTGTCACTCTTTACTTTGTCTTACCTTATATAGGGGAGAATGGTAATTTTATAGTGATTCTATCATATGAGATTTCCATATTTCCAGAATGCCTTTTAATTATTTTATCAGATACGGCAAGGTCTACATAAGGATTTTGGAATGAAAGATCATCAACTCTTTCTAAGATGTCTTTTTTTACAGTTATGTTTTCAAAGGATAATACAACGGATTTATCAACATTGTATACTCTTACATTTTCGATGTCTGGGAATATTTTTTTTAATGTATTAAATACAAAATCAATTTTTTCTTCATCACAGGGAACTATCACATTATTACCTTCAATATTTTTGAAATACTTCTTTAATAATTTATTGAGATTAACCTCTTTAAAATTTAGCTCTCTCACCTTTAGTATATCCTTGATCATATTATGTATGTTTTCTATATGGTTCTGAACAGAAAAGACTGCCTTTCGAAACATTTCATCGTCAATTAGATCTTTCATAAGGACAAGCGGCTGCTCTGCCCCCCTTATATTATGAGAAATAACCCCAATAATCTCTGCTACCCTATAGATAGGAATCTCTTTTTCCACATTTCCTCCTTTTTGATTTTATAGTTCTTATAATTCTATACATAATCTTATTTGTGCAATTTTTGTTCCAATCTTAATATATTGAAAATTAAAAAAGTAATATAAACAAACGGTATAAAATTTTATACTATAGTTAAGATTGCTTTACAAAGTGAAAACTTTTATAAATTTTTATAAATGTAGAGAAGATATGTACATAATCAGGGTTTTTCCTTCCAGTAATCCTTCCCTGACAAAGACTCTGCTTGAAGGTATCTATCGAGTCAAACGGGGGCATTGTAACAAATGTTGAACCTATCTCTAACGATGTGTGGGAGTCACTGCCTGCTGATATCAGTTTTTTGGTTTTTTTTGCGAAATTCAATGCCCTTTTATTATCATCCAGATAATGTGTCCTTCCGTTAAAAACCTCAATAATATCGACATAAGGGAGAACCCTTAGTAGCGCACTCATTTTCAATTTGCTTTTTCTCAGCCTGTCGAAGGGATGAGGTATTGCTACAAGTGCACCCTGTTTTTTAATTTTCGCTACTGTTTCCTCCGGAGAGAGCCCCTGAGGTACCTTTTTATTGAGGAAATAACCAATGATTTCTCCTTCGCTCGTTTTGATCTCCTCACCAACGATCACGCGAATATTGTAATTTTTTGAATATAACTTCACTCTATACGCCCCTTCAATTTCATTATGGTCAGTAATGGCGAGGCAATTTATACCTCTCTTCACTGCAGTTTTCAGAATCAGGTTAGGTTCCATCAAGGAATCTTTTGAAAACTGGGTGTGTATATGTAAATCACAATGCCAATATCTCTCGTTCATAGATGAATTATATCTATTTATTGAGTATAATCAAGTATGTATCTCATTTATGAATGGTTATCCAGGTATCCAGATCTGTTTTGAATTTATCAACTCACAACCACCTGGTAGGTGTAGTGGGTTTGCAGATCTTGTAAAAAATGCTAATCCCTTGTAGCCAGTTAGATAATCATATGCCTTATTTAAGAATCCCCCTTTTGCAGTCACAACGAGGGGATTCTCTGATTTTGATATAATTACCATAAAATCCTCTGGAGCAACCCTCACAATTGTTCCTGACGCCTTTATTGCCTGGGCAATGGCAGCTACTATAGCAGCGGTTGCACCTCCATTACTCATATTATCACCTCCTTTTATATTACTCACAACAAATGGTTAAATTCAAAATTGTCGTTACCATCATGGTGTTTAATCCCTTCTTGAAAGCATAAAATAGAGCCCAACGAACAGAAAAATTGCATCTGGTATTATAGCAGCAAGATGAGGAAATATAATTTCTTTCTGTCCAATCACCCTGAAGAACTGCACAATCCCCCAGAAGAAAAAGGATAAGAAAAGTCCCCAACCAAGGCCAAAGGCAAGTCCCCTCCTCTTAACTTCAAGTGCAAGTGGACAGCCATACAAAACGAGTATAAAGCATATCATAGGGTAAGAAAATCTCAGGTACAACTCGAGTTTTTCCCTGCCCGTTTTGTTTCCACTTCTTACCAACCTATTTATATACCTGATAAGTTGTAGGCTCCCCATAAATTGTGGCTTTCCTCTCATTCTCGCTATTTCTTGAGGTTTTTCCTTTAGTTCCTTAAAAGGCATAGCCCTCTTCTTAAGAAAATGCTCTTTCCCCGTTGAAAAATCTCTCAAGAAAACATTATTTAATATCCATACTGAGTCATTGTACACAGCCCATTTTGCATATATCCTCTTATCTATTTTCCCATTTTTGAGATACACAAGATCAATATCTTTCATCCTGTTATTGCTAAGATTCTTTGCATACAGATACCAACCACTGCCTGTAAGAATATGTACATTCCTCTGGTAAACCATCCTTCCTGATTTTATCTTTAGTATTTCCTCTCTCCACCATTCATTTCTCTCTTTCAGAGAATAGGGTAAAACTGTGGAATTAAATGCCATCATAGTTAGTGAAAGTAAAAACGTGTATAAAAATACAGGTTTATATATTCCCCAGGAGGACACACCAATTCCTCTCATAGCAAGGATTTCGTTATTCTTAGTCATTCTTCCAAGCGAAAAATATACGCCAAGAAGAAAACCAAGAGGGATAGTAAGGCTCAGTACATAGGGTATATGATAAATATAATATACGATCAATTTGATTGATGAAACCTTTCTGTCAATGTAGTATCCAATGCGCTCAAAAAAGTCTGTTATAAGATAAATAAACACGATTCCACTCAGGGATAGAATGAGCGTCTTGAAAAAATCTTTCAGTATATATCTTTCAAAAATTTTATTTCCCATATATCGCTTTCCTGATAATAACAATCCCTGCAATGAGAAGAAGAATATTTGGAATCCAGATCGACAGACCAGGATGTAAAATACCCCTATCCGCTATCTCTTCCCCTCCTACAAGGAATATATAATAAATAATGAAGAGAAAAAAACTTATGGTAACACCTGCACCAATACCACCCCTTTTTATGCCTATTCCTAACGGTGCTCCCACGAATACGAAAAGAATTGCCGCAAATGGTATTGAGAATTTTTTATTCACCTCTACAAGAAATCTGTATCTTATCCTTTTATCCTTGAAAACTTTTGCTTTTTGGAGGAGATTACGAATATTCATTTCCCTCTCCGTTCTGGAAACCCTTCCCCTCTTCGACTCTGGTATGGGAATCTTTAGTGAATACTTCTGAAAGGTAAGCACCCTATACTTCAGTGGATCTTGCGCAGAAAATTCGTGGATCTCTCCATTCTCCATATAAAATAGGAGGGTGTCGTTAAAAGTAGAAAGCGTTGCTCTTTCTGCCTCAATAATTCTTTTGGGCTGGTTTTTTAATTCTTCCGTAAGTTGTACCCCAAGAAGGAGTGACCTGGATTGGTCTATCTTCTCAGCCCACAAGGTGTAGCCACTGTATATGTTATTAAATATTCTCTCATGTAGGTTAAGGGTAGGCCTAATCTTTGAGATCTCGACGAATAACTTTTTTAATTTATAGTTTGATTGGGGTAAAACCGTATTATTAAATAGCACCAGGGAAAGGAAAATAATCACTGAAAAGATAAGCGGGTAAAACGTAATTCTCATTGGGTTTATGCCAAAAGACCTCAGAGCTACTATCTCTGAATCTCCACTCATCCTCCCAAAGGCAGAAATCATTGCCACGAGAATCGCCATAGGGATTGTAAGAGAAACAATAAAGGGGAGAGAATAACCAAGGACACCCATAACCTTTATAAATCCAATCTTTTTGCCTATGAGGAAGTCAAATAGTTGAAAGATGTTGTCCATTAATAGGATGAACGTAAAGATAAAGAATCCTGCAAAAAATGGGAGAATTGTCTCCTTTAATATGTATCTATCAAAAATCCTACATTCTGGTATATGGGGTAAAGAGTTTCGCATATTCATCCTGAGCATAACGGTCTGTCATACCTGCTATATAATCACAGACTACCCTCTCAGGTGGATACTTGTCAAGCATTTTATAAAACTGAGGTGGCAGTTGTCTTAGGTCTGAGAGATAAACCTTAAATAATAGTGATATATATCTTTTTGCCTTCTCCTGCATTTTGATTACCCTGTAATGTGTGTAGAGATTGCCATAAAGAAATTCTTTTAGAACCTTATGTTTTTTTTTCATTTCCGGACTAAAATCAATAATAAGTGGAGCTTCTCTGACATCTTTAACACTTTCTATTTTCGATTTTTCAATCATTTTCTTTGAATGTTTTATCACATCGAATATAAGCAAACCAATTAAATCTCTTAATACCTGATAAACCCTCATTTTTTTGTTATTTATAGATGAGGTTTTTTCGTAGAGCCTTTTATAAAGAGGAACAGAATCTACTATCTGCTCAAGATTAATGAGACCTGATTTGAGACCATCATCTATATCGTGGGAATTATATGCTATCTCATCAGCAACATTCACTATCTGTGCCTCAAGGGTAGCATTTTTACCAGGGTTAAATTCCTCTGGTATAACAGGGTTATCGTAACTTGTTTTATGTTTTATGATACCTTCCCTTGTTTCATAACAAAGATTTAAACCTGGGAATTCAGGATATCTGTGTTCAAGCAGGTCAACTACCCTTAGGCCCTGTGTATTATGTTCAAAACCCCCCTTATCTTTCATAAACTCGTGGAGGATCCTTTCCCCTGCATGCCCAAATGGCGTATGGCCTATATCATGTGCGAGGCTTATTGCCTCTGTGAGTGTCTCATTCAGCCTTAGTGCAACCGCAATTGTCCTGGCGATCTGGGCAACCTCAATAGTGTGGGTCAACCTTGTTCTGTAGTAATCACCTTCATGATTAACAAACACCTGGGTTTTGTACTCTAACCTTCTGAAGGCTGCAGAATGGATAATTCTATCCCTGTCTCGTTGAAATTCTGTTCTGAATTTTGGAGGAGGTTCTTTGTATTTTCTTCCCTTTGTGTCACCACTTTTCATTGCATATGGCTCAAGATTGTTATACTCTGCCTCGATTAATTTCTTTCTGTATTCACTCATCTTTTATCCTCTATTATACCTTTTGCTCTTCCTCTGTCGAGTGCCAGAGGCGTTATTATTGTTCCCCGCGAGAGTAAGATTTTCATTCCATTCTTCTCGGCATCCATTATATCTTGCTCTGTAATTAGTCTTTTTGTAATGATTACTTTTTTAGGTGAGCCTCCCCCTAAACTGGTCTTGAGTAGGTAGCATTTATCACCTTGTTTTAGGCCAGCTGCATTTGCCTCATCAAAGTCAATATGAAAATCAAGAGCGTAATTTACATTCACTCTTATTATCACCTCATCAAAGATCAATTTTCTTGCATCCCCACAAAGAACGCGCACGATCTCGCCGTCAGTAACGTTGTATTCTTTTGCATCTTCAGGCGTCATATGTATATGTCTCTTTGCGATGATTATCCCCTCTTTTAATGTCTTTGAGCCTTTGGGCCCTACTATTGTTCCCGATGCTGAGCCAGCCAGATCCCCGGAATCCCTGATGGGTGGACTAATGCCCAATTTAATAGCATCACTTATAGAGAGCTCTATTTGCGTTTGTTTTCTTACAGGTCCAAGAATCCTCAGATTTTCAATTACCCCCTTTTCCCCTATTAATGTAACCCTTTCTTTTGCGGCAAATTGACCAGGCTGTGATAGACCGTATTCTTTTGTAAGTTTGTAATTTTCACCAAAAAGAATATTGAGGTCCTCTTGTGAGATATGGAGATGTCTCCCCGAAATGCCAACGGGTATTGGCTTCTCATTGGGCATAATACCGTAGAATTCCTTTTCAAGGATCTTTTTTACAGTCTCCCGCAGAGTCTTATCGTTCACCTACCGGTTCTCCACTTCAAAAATTCTTTTACAATACCTTCAATTTCTTCATTTGTAAGATGGTTTTCTTCTTCTTGCGGGGGCGCCTTCTCTTCTGTGGCAGTTTTTTTAATTGGTTTTTCCTCTTCTTTTTTGTGTTTTGCCTTTTCAAGCGTTAGTTCTGATATGGGATAAGCAAGTCTCTTTATATTCATTAAATGGTAAGGTGTAACATTATCAGATGTAATTCCTCCTCCCATTGCACCGCAACCAAGTGTCATAGAAGGGTCAAGCCCGGTGGTAAGTCCAATGGCACCCTGGGAGCCACCCGTATTAACGAGTATTCTAAAGGCAGGTTTTTTTAGGGCAAAGGACTTAATAACATTTTCATTATTTGAATGTATCACAAGGGTATGACCCAACCCTTCGAATTTCAAAATTTTTATACATAGTTCACATCCCTCCAACCAATCTTCGACCTCATAGTAAGCAAGAACGGGCGAAAGCTTTTCTTTAGAAAGAGGAAAATCTGGACCTACCCCCTTTAATTCTGCTATTAGAACAATTGTATTCGGAGGCACATCTATCCCGGCCTTTTTTGCAATGAATGTGGCACTTCTTCCAACGACATCAATGGAGGGGATACCCTTTGCGGAGAATAGTATTTTTTCAATGTTTTTTTGCTCCTCGTCTGAAAGAAAATAACCCCCCAATTCTTTGAATGTTTCTTTGACTTTATTACTTATTTCTCTGTCAACAACTACATTTTGTTCGGAGGAGCAGACTACACCATTATCAAAGGTCTTGCTTATGATTATATTTTCAACCGCATTCTTGATATCAGCACTCTTTTCAATGTATGCAGGAACATTCCCTGGTCCCACGCCAATGGCAGGTGTCCCAGAAGAATAAGCAGCTTTCACAAGGGCTGTTCCTCCCGTGGCAAGGACAAGATTCACATCGGGATGTTTCATAAGAGTGTTAGTCCCTTCCATTGTTACAGTCTCCATACAGAGGATTGTGTCATCTGGAGCACCGGCTTTTTTTGCGGCATCATTTAGTATATCTGCCGCAGACTTAGAGCACTTTACTGCATTCGGATGAGGGGAGAATATAATTGTATTTCTTGCCTTTACCGCGATTAATGCGTTATGAAAAATCGTCGAAGTTGGATTGGTAGTTGGAATTATTCCAACAATAACCCCCATTGGTTCAGCAATCTCATATACCTTCTTCTCCGGATATTCCTTTATAAACCCCACCGTTTTTAGATCCTTTATAAATTCATAAACATTTTTTGAAGCGAAGAGGTTTTTCTGTACCTTGTGCTCGTATACTCCGATATTTGTTTCTTCAACTGCAAGTTTTGCAAGTTTTTCAGAGTTTTCTACGGCAGCATCTGCCATACTTTTAACGATTAGATCGATTTTCTCTTGAGAAAATTCCTCAAGGATTTTTTGTGCTGTATTTGATTTTTTTACAAGGTCCCTTGCTTCCTGAATGGAGAGGAGATCTCTATCAAGTTCCATTATCAATCTCCCTTATTTTGTTTATTTGCTTTTAGGAACTTTAGAAGGGTCTCCTTATTGGCAGATGATATCTCTCTCCCCTTTAATGGGAAATCGGATAGTTTTCTTGCATAATCTCTGAGCTCTTTCACAGTCATACTCTCAAAAAAGTTTTTTAAAGAGGTTTTTTTACCCCTTGTCACACTCTTTATGATTTTTTCCGTATCACTATGAGGATTTGGTATTACATGTGAAGATACGAGTTGTCCTACTTTACTTGCAGCGCTGGCACCTGCATCCACAGCTGATAAGCAGGCAGCAGTAGTTCCTCTCACCTTGGTGACGACGAGTCCCCCTGTAGAGAGTTCGTAGCCAACGAGTACTACTTCAGCAGCCTTGAGCATTGCATCTGTAGCCTCTATAGCCCCCACCAAACCAAGGGTTTCAATCATCCCAAGGGCATTTTCTTCCAATTATGCCTCCCTCTTTATACCTCCACCCGGGAGTATTTTTTCTACCTCGATATGTGGTCTTGGGATTACATGAACAGAAACAAGTTCTCCCACTCTGCTTGCAGCAGCTGCACCGGCATCTGTGGCAGCCTTTACTGCTCCAACATCGCCTCTAACAAATACAGTAACATAACCACCACCGATCTGTTCCTTCCCAAGCAGATGAACCCTTGCGGCTTTAACCATCGCATCTGCTGCCTCAATAGAGCCAACCAACCCTTTTGTTTCAATCATTCCAAGGGCTATTCCCATTTTTTCCTCCATAAAATACCTCCTTTTTTATTATCTTACAGGAAAATAAAAAAAAGTCAATCACGCTTGAACCCTATATTTCTTTCCTGCTCCGCAGACAGTTTTATCTCGCCAAATTGATTTTCGAATTTCTCTATATTGTCCCTCAGGGCCATTAAGAGGAGTTTTGCGTGCTGTGGTGTCATTATCACCCTTGATTTCACCTTTGCCTTTTTCATACCCGGGAGCATCCTGCAGAAATCAACTATAAATTCTGCGGGTGAGTGTGTTATTATTGCAAGATTTGAGTAAACACCTTCAATATCTCCTAAGTCTACCTCCACCTGTTGCCCCTTTTCCTGTTTTATCATATCTCTACCTCCTCTACTTTTGTTAAGATTTCATTTCCCCCTTCTGTAATTAGTATGGAATTCTCAAAGTGAGCCGATGGTTTATGGTCCAGTGTGACCACTGTCCACCCATCTGAAAGTATTCTTACATCTGGTTTCCCCATATTTACCATCGGTTCAATAGCGATCGTCATATTGGGCTTTAGAAGCGGGCCAATGCCTTTGGTACCAAAGTTTGGTATTGCGGGCTCCTCGTGCAGTTTTACACCCACTCCATGCCCAACGAATTCTCTTACAATGCTGAAACCATTTTTTTCGACGTGTGACTGAACTGCATATGATATATCGCCAACCCTGTTGCCCGGAATAGCAGCATCGATTCCCTTATACAATGACTGCTCTGTTACCTCAAGCAATTTTTTTTTCTTCCCCTGAATACTACCAACAGCAAATGTTCTTGCAGCATCACCATAGTAACCCTTATAGATTGCCCCAAAATCAATACCTACGATGTCTCCCTCCGTTAGTTTATAATTATCTGGTATACCATGTATTACGACATCGTTTACCGAGATACAGACAGCCGCAGGGTAACCACCATAGCCCTTAAACGCGGGTTTCCCCCCCAGGCTATTAAGATATGCCTCTGCCCTAACATCAATTTCTTCTGTTGTAATACCAGGTTTGATGAGTTTTTTCCCTATAAATGCGATGGTCATTGCAGTGAGCCTGCAGGCCTCTCTTATGTAATTTATCTCTCTTTTGCTTTTGATGATAATCACAGAAAAATCATAAGCATATACAATCAAAAAGTCAAGTAAATATTAAAGTTGAAAGGATTAAATTATTTCCAAAGTAAATTTTTTCATCAGATTCCTGGTCTCTCCCTATATCCTGCCATTCTTTACCTCGCTATTCTTTCTATACTTCTCCTACCTTGCTTCTCTTCCTGCTTCTCTCCTACCTTGTCTGACTGTGTAGAATACCAAAAAGAAAAAAACTAAAATAACCAACTATGTCTTTTGCCTTATCTTTTAAGCCGTGATTCTTAAGTCGTTTAAAATCCCGTTCTCCCGTAAAGAAAAGCCTTTTTTCACGATTCACGAATTACGAATCACAAATCACGGTCTTTTTATGACTTCCGCATTTTATATACCTTGTCTAATGTGACATCTATAATAGTAAAAACATATGGACTTCTTTATGTTGACACATAATAAAATAGGAGTAATATCATTATTAATGGAGAGAAGAGCAAAATGAGTATAAAAGATTTGAGGCATCTTAAGCAAATCACATCAGGAAGGTTTGGCAAAATTTTTGAGGACACCAAAAATGAAGAAATCCTTTATAAAATTGGGGCACCAGAAGATAGAGAGATTCTAAGAAACCAATTTTTCCTATTAAAAAGTCTTGATTCACCTAACTTTGCAAAGGTTTATGAATGGATAGAAAACAAGGAATTTTGTGGGTATAGTATAGAAAGGATCATCTGGCCTCAGATAAATATATGGGGGAAAGATATTACAAGAGAGGGGGGTAAAAAGTATGAGATGGTAAAGTCTGTACTCCTGAATATACTTGATGCCATTCAATATATGCACAAAAAGGGTGTAATCCATGGAGATCTGAAACCATCCCACATATTTGTAAGCAAAGATGGGGAGATAAAGATCATTGATCCGGGATACGATCCTGACATTCTTACACCTGCCTATGCTGCACCAGAGGCACTGCTGGGAGAGGTAACTGAGTCATCCGATATTTACTCAATTGGAATAATATTTTATGAGATTCTTACGGGGAAGGTTGCATACCCTGGTAGTATTCAGGAAATAATCGAGAAGAAATTTAATGAGGAACTTCCGCCCCTGCCGTCCATAGATAAATTCATTCCCCCGGTACTGGACGACCTTCTATTCCGGATGATCTCTCCAAAGGCAGAAATGAGGTATAGAAATATTGATGAAATCTGGATGGATATAAGGTTAAAGAAGGGTATAAAGGTAAGGACTTCATTTATTCCTGTTTTTGTAGATCGGGAGGAGGAGCTAAACTTCTTTGAGAGGGCATTAAGCGAGGAAGAACCGAGAATAATGTTTATTATAGGCAAAAAAGGGATTGGGAAAACAAGTCTCCTGCATCAGATGAAGATTCGTTCCTTGCAGAACGGCATTTCTGTAAGGATGCTTGGAGCAAGGGATTTTTCTGATTGGAATGTAAAATCAACAGACAAGAATGTAATTCTTATAGATGAACCCGAAAATATCGAAAGGATTATTCAGATATTAAGGGATAAAAAAGATATAATTCCTTTTTCGAATATCCTCATTGTTATTACTTCATACAATCCTCCCAACCTGGGTGAGGATTTTCCACTGGAGAAAAGAACATTTGAATTGAAACCCCTGAAAAGGGATGATATAGTGGAAATATCCACATTAAATTTTCCCAATCTAAAGAATAGGGGAAGGCTTATTGAATTTATTTCTGAAAGGTCAGAGGGAAATCCCTTACTTATATATATTCTTTTTCACTCCCTGTGTAAAAATGGCTTGATAGAGAGGATAGGTAAAGAGTATGAGTTCAAGGTGAATGAGGCGAAACTGACAGAGGCGGAGGTTCCAGGAATTCTAAAATTAAGGGCAGATGAACTGAGCAGAGAGGAGAAAAAACTTGCAAAGCACCTCTCTATTTTTGGGATACCCGTAGATATTGGTTTTATTGAATCCGTCGGTTTACCCAGACCATACCTTGTGCTTATGCAGTTGGTATCAAGGGGTATCCTTACAAAGAAGGGGGGAAAGGTATTTTTTAACAATGAATGGATGAGGGAATACTTCTTTAAATTACTGAAGAGGGATGAGAAGAAAAATATACACAGGTTGATAGCATCCTCAAAGGTGATAAGGGATCCCGAAATACTCTACAGGAGTCAGGAAATATTGGGAATGACCGGGGAGGCGGTAAGGTCTCTCTGGAGGGCTGCAAGGGAGAGGATAAAGGCGGGTGACTATAAGGCGGGATTGGAATTTCTAAAGAAGTCCATAAAACTGAAGAAAGATAGATTACTCAGTATAATCGTTGCAAGACTATATGATTTAACGGGAGACTTCGGAAATGCTGCATCAATGTATCACAGTCTCCAGAAGGGTTTTCCCGATAAACCCTTTTTCCTTTTTAAGGAGGGTATGAATCTGAGGAGGATTGGGGAGAATAAGAGGGCAGAGTCCATTTTCAAGGGGTTGTTAAAGAGAAAAATTATCCCCTTCAGACAGAGGGTCATCTATGAGTATGGGAGGCTTCTCCTTGCTGAAAAGCAAGGTGATAAGGCAGAAAAACTGATTGAATCCATAAAGGGAAAATACACCATCCCTGGTATCCCTTATCTAAAGGCATTGATATATTATGAGAAAAAGGCATTTGAGGATGCGATAACGGTCTGTAAGGATGCATTAAAGAAAAACTATTCAGATATGTACAAAAAGGCATTTCTTAACCTCATCGGTATCTCATTCCAGGGGTTGGAAAAGTATGAAGAATCGATAGATTACTTCAAGATGTGCATTGAACTGGATAGAAAGATAAACGACAGGTTAAACGAGGCAGTACATAGATCGAATATCGGTTTTTCCCTCCTGAGGCTCGATAGATACAG
>Ga0190349_1000186_pt1 | contig 21813 bp, 31 predicted proteins | sample 48721378_MG_FD_179798 | JGI IMG/M metagenome (GOLD analysis project Ga0190349, IMG submission 179798) | Hydrothermal vent microbial mat bacterial communities from Southern Trench, Guaymas Basin, Mexico - 4872-13-7-8_MG | ecosystem: Environmental > Aquatic > Marine > Hydrothermal vents >...
GTTGGGTAGAGGACTTTAGAAACTTCCTACTTTTTCCGCTGGACTTTATTGGTGCTGATTCTGCCACACAAGAGTTAGCCTTCAAAGCATGGAAGCGGGCTGCGAGGATGGAAGACAGACCCAAACTTGCGTATAAAGTATTCCAGTTTTCCCTGGGAAGGAATGTGGTATTATGACACAGCAGCATTCAGAAGTGTGGCGTGTAAACCGCAGTGCCAAAGAGAATCAAGAGTATGTAGAGGTTCTCAGGTCACTGCGCAGGGTAGTTGGAGCACTGGGTTTGGATATACCCATGTCTTATACTGTAGAGGGAGAAGAATCTAGCTGGACAGATGGCACGGTTATCAAGATATGTCCTGACCAGCTAATGAAGAATCCTGTCCGACCTCTACCTTCTGAGCAGTTCGACGTGCTGACTGGCTACGCTATCCATGAGGCTGCCCACGTCAAGCTGGAGGCTTGGAAGATAGGCAATCACAGCGAAAACGGGATAAGAGATGCTGTTGCCATGTTGGGCGAGGAATATCTGGCGGATAACTATTTTGAACAGCCTATCCTGAAGTCCTACATTCAAAAAGCTAGGGCAGCCACAAAGGAGAAACTGGGGCAATATGAGGAGGGAGAAGAGAAGCTGGCTAACCTGTTCTCTGCCTACACCCACATGATAATGTATGGGGAACAGATAACTCCCAGTGCTGACACTTTGGATATGCTGGCCGTAGTATTCAAACACTTTGGTAAGCTAAAGACCAGCATGGATATCTACCAGAGGGAGAACATCTACAAGGAATGCGCCTTTGAGCTGCGAACTCTTATAAGACAGGATGTCTTCAGGCAAAAGGCCAGGCAGCGGATTAAGGGGAGGGGTGATAGAATTACAGAAAGAAAGATAAACAGGGAGATAGAGGCTGCTAGCAAAGATGTGCTGGGGGAAATCCTCCAGACTGTACCACTTAGCATGGGATTAGGTGGACTGGACAGAGAGAAGCTGGATGAGATTAGTGTTTTGCTTTTGTCTAATTCACAGGATGTAAGCCATGTACTTGACAATATCCTACAAATGTATGCACAGGAGAAAGGTGTTCCAGTTCCACACAACTCTAATACTACTACTATAGCTAGGGATGCAGATAGGACATTGCCTTTGATTGAGCCAGACAAGAACCTGCTCGCAGCTCTCCAATGGATTCAACTGCTGATGTTCAGCAAGACTCATGTGCCTGAGAGGGCACTGCCCAAAGGCAGGATAGACGGGAGAAGGCTGCACAGAACAGCGGTAGACGACAATAAGGTATTCCGTAGGAGTAAGCTGAAGGTTGATAGGCCAAGGAGAATCTGGCTACTTATTGATGGTAGTGGTAGTATGAATAACAAGTTGGGAGAGGAACTGTATGCTATGAGTGCTGCCTTCAAAGCAGTGGTAGGTGATGATTGTAGGGTTTACTTCTACGATGCTACTGAGGAGGTGCTTATATCAAGGGCTGACGTGGGTAACTCTGTGCTCAGTGTAGCACCTAGAGGCAATACTCCATCTGGTACAGCTATTCTCTATGTATCCAGTCTACTGGAGAACATAGGAGGTGGGGTGCTAATACACTTCACCGATGGCGGTGCTAACGCTGGACTAGACACTAGCGTGTGCTTGAAGGTAGTAGATGACAAGTACAGGTTGGTGGAGCTAATCAACATAGTACCAGATGAGAATTTGGGCACCTACATCGGTCCAGGCTTGGATAGGATAGAGAATATAGGCTATACTGGTAGGAGTACGTTCCCAGAGATTCTGACCAGAGAGTTAAAGAGAATCTGGGGGGTGAAGTGATGCCACAGCCACTGTTCCAGAAGAGGCACTATGAGGCTATAGCTGAGGTCTTTGCTAAGATAGGCACGCTGGATAGGAATATTACCGATGCCATTGTTGGGTTATCCAGAATGTTTGAATTAGACAATCCTAACTATTACAACCCAGCTCAGTTCTATCATGCCTGTACATCTCTTCTATGTCCACCAGAGGAGGCAGCAACTCAGGAAGAACATACTGTCAAATTAAACAGCCTTGAGCCTATCAACTGGGGAGAACTCAGGGTAGTAAAGGAGGTAGACCGATGAGTGCAGAGACTGTAATCAACAATATGATTGAGCTTACTTCGACAGGGAAAAGGGAAGTAGCCTTTCAGCAGGCAGTTAATGGAGGAGAAGAGGCAATACTAGAGCACACAGCAGTAGTAGCAATCTTCAAGGATATTGCCAGGAAGTACCCAGATTTGACTGACCCTGTAGCCCTTATGGTTGGCTCATTCTTTATAGGTATAGAGTATGCCGACCAGTTCGGTGTATTCGACTGGATGCGGACAGCTCCAGTATAGTTTAGATTAAAGAAAAAGGATGGTGCAGGATGTCTGAAGGACTGGTTTTAGCGGTGATTGCCATTAGCTGGATTGGGATGCTAGCTGTGATTGTGTTGTGGTTAGGTGGTGGTTTGCATAGACCGAGACGATAGCGTCTCATCCTTTCTGCTGTTGCCCATCAGAGTTCAAGCCCCCTTGGCTGGTGGGCAACGCAGAGAGGAGGTGACAGGACAGAGAGGAGGTGATACAGATGGTAGAGAAGTCTAAGATTGCGAAGTTAGATACCTTGCTAGATGACAGCGACTTAGATAAGCTGGAGGAGGAGATAGATGCTGGACTTCATGGGGTAAACCCCGTATTAAATCGGCTAATTGAAATCCAGGAGGCTAAGACAAAGAGAATGATTGTAGAGGCTGGAGATAACTTGGTCATCCCTATGGAGAAGGCAGCTGATTTACAAGAATTGGAACTTGCCTATAAGCAATTTGTTGTCTGGTGGCAAGCCCTCCGTAACTGGGCAAAGGAGGAAAGAACAGATGTCTGGGAATAAACACTGCACCGTATACTACTGACTCTGTCCAGAAGGTGTGGGACTGGAGATAGAGCTAAACATGAAAGAGAGGTGATAAGAATGAACGAGGAGCAGATTGAGATACAGTACAAGGCTAAAGAAGCAGTACCCATACCAATATTGAATGGCTGCGCAGGTACACCTGAATCAATTCTTATTGGTAAGATTCAGCACAGGTTGCAGGAGTGCTGCTCATTATTAGAGGCATTGGAGGTTTACCTGTCGGCAGAGAGGAGGAAGGAATGAAGATGTATGAACTGCACCCTACAATAGAGTACCCTAAAGAGGCAGAGCTAACCCCAAGCCAGATATTGGTGGAGAAGATAGTAGAGGTTCTTGCCAAGAACAAAGAGGACAGCTGGGACAGGAATCGTATGGAGAAGCTAATAGCCAAGGAACTGGGCTTGAATAGAGCCAGTGTCAAGTTTGGGATTAGCTGCGCTATCATGGATGGGTTTATCCTAAGCACCAGCGATGACTGCGAAGCACAAGGTGAGGGACTCAGACTTATAGAGGAGTCATCTGGGAACGTGGCTGAGATAGTCTCTGGTCTGTCAAAGGTAGCAGCCAGGGATAACAAAGACAAATAAATAAAGCTAATTTAATGGAGACTGAAGATGAGGAAAAAAGAGGTGCAGTGTTATACCTGCAAACACTGTATGGATATATTGGGCACAGAAGAGGAAGCAACTGTTGTCCTTTGTAAACTCCGTGAAGTAGGTATAGAGGCAGATGGTGCTAATATGTATGACCACAGGCTACAAACGTATGGGGTAGGCTATGCTCAAATTACTGCTCCATTTAGACCCTGTCCTTACTATCACTATTTAAAGGCTATATCTACTCCAGAATCTAAGCTCATACACAGTCCAGTCAACTGGCAGGAATACAAAGAGGTGAGGCAGTAATGACAATACGTTGCAAGGATTGTATACATTACAGAAGATGTGAAGAGGAAAAGCAAAGAATAAAAGCACTGCATCTTTTTGATGAAAGAGCAGAGAACGAAGGAGAAGGCTACTGGTATCTGCCAGATAACCAAGAGGCACATGACTGCAAGTACTATAGAACAACTAGGCCTCTGACTAAACTAATTCATAAGCCCATAAACTGGCAGGAATACAAAGATGTACAGGTTCACTAGGGTTTATTCGCTACCGTGTAAAAGGGGTCAACAGTAGAACATCTGTTCTGTTTCTGACAAGGTATTGACAACGGCATATATTTTGTGGTATTATTTAATGGTGCAAGAGACATATACTCTAAAAGAACTAGCACAATCTGGTTTCCCTGTCGTTGAAGAGATAATAGGTAGTGGTGTGCTAGTTTCTCAAACCAAGGCAGTGCTGTACGGTATATTCAAATCAGGTAAATCTACATTAGCACAGTATATAGCTATGTGTTTGGCTGGGGGACTCCCTTTGTTTGGTTATCCTAAAGATTTTAAGACCAAGAAGGGCAGAGTGTTTGTGGTACAGCTTGAGATGCCATATAAAGCATACAGTACAAGATTGTTGAGCAGCAGCCTCAGTAATATACAGGAGGTACAGGACAACCTTTATGTTGCCACCAAGTTTTTCCTCAAGCTGGACCAGCACTCTGGAGTGGAATGGCTGCGAGACCAGATAACCAGCATCAAACCAATGGTAGTAATTATAGACCCTATATATAAGTGTGTGTCTGGGAGTGAGAACAGCGTAGAGGACTTCAGGAGACTGGGAGATAACATGGATATAATGATGGAGGACTTGAAGTTTAGCCTGTTGTTCACAGCTCAGGGAAGAAAGACACAGATACTACCCAAAGGCGGGTCTGTAGACCTTGGGGACCAGGAGTTGAGAGGCACTACTGCCATTGCTGATTGGGTAGATAGCATCATTGGATTGAGAAGAGCAGCAGGTAACAAGCGGAAGCTGACAATGACCCTAAGACATGGGGTCAAGGAGTCATTGGATATAATGGTAGAATGGGACAAGAAAACTGGCTTGTATCATATCTGCTAGAAAGGAGGTAAAGTGGAAACAGCTGGAAGGGTGATATCACCAGCGGTAGCAGCTGCAAGGCTTGGGCTATCTGTCCGCTCTGTGTACCGTTTAATAAAAGATGGGTTATTGCCTGTACAGCACATCGAGAAAACAATCTTTGTGTTGGTAGTCCCAGAAGAGGCAGTAAAGAAGGTTGAGGCACAGCTTCCCGAAGGGGCTGTGAAACCTCGACAGGTAAGGAAAATCTTACTAGAACTAGAAAGGAGTAAGAAGTAGTAATATGCCAATTAAGAGTAGGAGAGAATCTGGTGGGTTCAAGTCTCCCCTTGCAAAGGTGACTGGTCATGTAGACAGCATAGAGCTAGAAGATACTCCATTCAAGGATGGAAGAGGCAATGCAAGGCAGCGATTAGTTATCACCCTGAGCAATCTGGTGGTTCATGCCTCTGATGTAGCGTATGACCTCAAGACTGCTCAGATAAAGGACATAAACTATTCTGACTCTGCCTTTGGAGCTTTAGCGCTGTTCGAGGACTCTATTGCAGCAGCTCTTGGGTTGCCTGTAGATGATGTCTATTGCGAATTGCTTGTTGGCAAGACTGTCACCCTTGAAAGAGAGGATGACCATGTGTTCTTCTCCAGGGACAATGTAGAGCAGCGGGGTAGGGTCTGGCGGGTAACTGCCGTTGAAGGTGTTGGCCCAGCTAAAGACCCAAGGGAAGCTGCTCTTGAGCTGCTTGCTAATAAGAGCTGGGGTGAGTTCGTTCAGGTTGCTGTTGCCAACAGTGATGTCAGGCGGGATACAAACCTGATGAACTCGATTATCTCTGGCACTTTCAAACAAGACCCTGGAATTGCCGAGAGGTATGAAGAAACTAACGGAATCTACACCGCCAAAAGCTAGAAGGGAACGGTTATACTACCTTCTAGGGAACAAGGTCGGACTGGTGTCCTTGGAGATAGGGTTATTGGTGTAGATTGGGGGGTTGTCACACTGGAAGTAGCTGGACCTAAGTAGCTACACTACACAAACCAGCGAACCTGGTGTGTCCCTAAACAAGGAGGGGCAGTGACCGAAGCCCCCTCACTGTCCCCTCCATATAAACTGGGGGGTAGGAACAAGATGGATTGGATGCTGAGTGGAGAAGAACTTGATAAGGTTCACGATGAGTGGATGTATAACCATAGAAACACAACTGCAGCAGGTAAACATAGCAGTGCGGTTGCCAAAGCGCAGGCACGAAAGCTGGTGGAGTGGGGCGAAGAATTATGCTGTAAGCACCATAAAACAGTAGAGGGTTACAGGTTATACAATGACAATATACCACGATTTGAGTGCAGGGAATGTATGCAGCAGCTACGCAAAGAGCTAGAACTGGAGAAGTAGGAATGAAATACCTGTTTATTCAGGACAGAGAATCAAGGAGGCAGTATTGTGAAGGTTGAACAGGAATCAAATGTGTTTGTAGACTCTATAATGTCAGACATACAGACTAAGTTTATCGGAGACCATAGTAGAACGGACTCAATACACCTGACAGACTGTATCTACTGTCTCAGAAAAGCTTATTGGGATAAGATGGCTCCTCTGCCACCTACACCAAAGGAGAGCCTGTATTTTATACTGGGTCTTGGACTTCAAAATGTCTTACTTCCTTCTTATAGTACTCCCCTACCAAGAACAAAGGCTGGTGTAGTTTATTCTCCAGATGCTATCTCATCAGATGGTTTTCCTGTAGAACTCAAGACTACAAGGATGACCAAGAAAAGACTGTTAGAGCAGGGATTCCCAGCTGGTTGGCTGAAACAGATGATGGGGTACTGCTCTGTACTTGATAAGCTAAAGTGCTGCCTTCTCGTAATCCCTATTATTCAGCCTGAAGTCCTCTCGTTTACCCTCAGCTTTAGCTACTATGAGCTGCAGGACAACGACTTGATGATAGAGAAGAATGCATTGACACTGGTGCACTCTATCTGGAACGGTATAGTACCACCCAAGGACAGCGACCAAGAGTGGGAATGTGTTAACTGTCGGTATTCCCTGCGGTGTGCTGCTGAGGAAGCCAATCCAACTCCAGCTCCTTGGCTAAGGAAGCCTGAGTCACAAGAGACATTTGCTGCCTATAAACTGGTAAAGGGAAACAACAGGGAACCTGGACTGTATAAGGAGAAGAAGTAATTGAGAAGAATTAAACCAACAGGCAAAGAGTATCAGAATCTTAGAGAGAGATACTTCAGACAGACAAAGTCAAAGGAAGCCCTGGCTGCTGAGTATAATGTATCCAGAGGCACACTCGCAAACTGGATAGCTGAGGGAGACACACCACCTGCTAAACCACAGCCACCGCCTGAGCCTACTGTTATAAACCTGCCTCCTGTTCTACTGAAGAAGTATAGACCAACTAAGACGGGGAAGCTGGGAGACCCAGAAACACAGGTACTCCTGCTCTCTGACCTCCATAGTGGTGAGATAACACCTACATTTAACCCAGATGTGCTCTCACATAGGTTGAACAGTCTATATCAATCTACTCTAAGCATTACCCATCTGCACAGACACATGTATCCTGTTAATAACCTGGTCATATTTGACCTTGGGGACAACGTTCACGGTGAGAACCCTTTTCAAGGAGGCAAGATAGGCAATATAACCTGTGGTGCACAGGAGCAGGTCTTTGATATTGCTATGCCTGAAATAATCAATCTGTTATATTCACTTAGGCAAGAGTTTGAAACTGTAGACCTCTATGGCGTACCTGGAAATCATGGAAGATACAGTAAGGAAGCACCAGAGACAAGCAACTGGGACACCATGCTGTATAAGGCTCTGGCGGGAACCAGATTGCCAGATGGAGTATCAGTTCACAGCTCTGAGGAATTCTATGAGATAGTAAATGTACAGGGCTTCGACTTCTTCCTGTTTCATGGAGATGAGATTAGAAGCTACCAGGGCATCCCGTTTTTTGGTTTGGTTAGGAAACTCCAATCCTGGTATATAACTCATGGTGGATTTCCTTATGCCTGCTGTGGACACTACCACACCGAGAATTTATTAAGAATCAATTCCAGATTGAAGTTGTTTATGAACGGGAGCTTTGTCTCTGATGACCCTTATGCTCTTAGAGTCATGGGAACTAGCTCTATTCCCGCTCAATGGACATTTGGTGTGCACAAGAAGCATGGGGTAACCTGGGCATACGCTCTACATGACGAAGAATTCCTACCAGAGCGGAGATTGTAGAGAGGGAGGATAACATGATTTTAGCTTGTACCTGCAAGAATGAATATCAGGACAGACGTTACGGACAGAACAAGCGTGTACATAATGAGTGCAAACCACTATCACTTGGTGAAAAAAGATACCGATGTTCTGTCTGTGGAGCAGTAAAGAGAAAGACAAAATGAAAGGAGGTGATTAAGATGGCGACAGAGATTTATAGCCTGAACTTGTATGGAGCTAGAAAGACAGGCAAGACCAGCTTTGCTCTTGGCTGTCCGACACCTTTGGTTGTTTTTGACTTTGAGGATGGAGTATCAGTGGTAGAGAGACGGTATATACCAGACCCAGATGGGATTACTGTTGTACCTGTTGCTGAACCACTGCTCAATTTACCCAAAGCAGCTAAACCCAAAAACGCTAAGAAAGTATGGAGTGAGCTAATCACAGCCTATAACAAGTATATGGAGGATGACACTATTAAAACCATTGTGTTTGATACCTTTACTTCTGTCTGGGAACTGTGTCGTTATGCCTCTCTTCAGGACATCATTGAGGAAACTGGGAGGCCCAGGGTTCAGCTGCAGCAGGTAGAACACGGCCCAGCTAACCGTATGATGAAGAACCTGATAGTCCAGGGTAGGCTGCACAAGAAGCTTATTGTACTTGTTCACCATGAAAGGTACAAGTACATTACAAACTCGCAAGGTGAGAGTGTACAGAGTAACATACTGGAACCAGATGGATTCAAAGCTTCGGGTGACTTGGTGGATATTATTTTGTACTTTACCAAGGATATGGTAAAGGTAGGGGACACTACCAAGAAGATGCCTGTGGTAGAGATTCAGGACTGCCGACAGTGCATGGCTGCTGAGGGTCTGGTTTTGCCTACTCCTAACTATGAGACGATGTTCAACCTCATCAAATCATTAAGAGGAGAGTAACACGGCTGGTTTATAGGAAATAGAGAAGAGGAAACATGGTATTAACACGGCTTGAGTATATAGAGCTTATGGTGGAAGCAGCAGCTAGAAGGCTGATGTCTGGGGAGGAAAATGTGACCATAATTAGTGATAGTAGAGAGGTCACAGTCACAGCCCGCTGGGTAAACTACCATGCAGACATTGAAATTTGGGGAGTAACCAGAGAGGAGGTGAGTCTTGCTAGCGGACAAACAAGAACCGATGTCAATACGGGAAAGGCTGAGACAGCACACGGATTGCCTGGATGTCTGTTTACGGGGGACAGGATATCTGGACTATCTGATAACAGCTTGGGATGGCCATCTGATAGCAGTGGAGAGAAAGGAAGTCCACGACCTGTCAAGAAGAGTAGACGACCTAGAAAACCAACTCAAAAAAGCAGTAGAAACAGTAGGAGAACAAGGCGAAGTAATACTGCTTAGAGAAGGGATTATGCTTCCAAATGATAGTGTGTCTACTATACTGTACAGGTACAGTGAAAAGAAGGGTGTGTTCTATCGGGATAGGCTGGTAAACAGACCGTTTACTTACTATGAGGCTTTTATCTACAGACTGGACAAGCTTGGGATTATGACGTATACTGTTGCCAACCAAGCAGCCACAGTAGAATTTCTGGCTATGATAGAAAGGAAGAGCAAGGAAGAGGACTATTCTACCTTCAGGCGGTATATCAGGAAGAAGACGGCACCAGCTAAGCTAAATCCTCAAGTACAGGCTTTGGTTAATCTTGGAGTGTCTGTTGATAAAGCGGAGAGACTCATAGCTGAACACAAGACAGTTTGGAAAGTGTTGAACTTAAAAGTTGATGATTTGGTAAAAGTACCTAATGTTGGCAGGGTAACAATCCAAAACCTGTTCAAGACTGTGGGGAAGGGAAGGTGATTGGTATAGCCTGTCTAATCCTAGCTTGGCTGGGACTGATAATAGCAGGAATAGCTTGGTTAAGGAGAGACTAATGGTAAAGAGAAAGACAAGTAAACCTCTGGCACAGCACCTCCGTATATTCAAGCGGAGGACTAAGAAGCAGGAGTGTCCTCATATAGACAGACGGTGTGTAGGGGATGAATGTCTGGACTTCTGCGATATTCATGGTCATCTCTGTGAGCTGGAGTCTGGCAATATCTGTCAGGAATGGGAGGACATAAAGAAAGAACGGAAGAAGAAGGAGAAACAATGAACCTACAAGATAAGGAGATATTGCTAGGATATATACACCATATACAGAGTAGATGCAGGATAGTAGAACGTCTTGCTTCTGACCCAGCTAATGACGGGCTGCTCTGTACTCTGCTGGAGGACAACTTTTCTGATGTGCAGTTTCTTGTAGCTGAATACTGTACTAATGGATGGCATCCTTGGAAGAAGGAAAAAAGGATATTAGAATGAAGGAGTACAACTATTTCACTGACCGTCTTTGGCGGGATTATCTTGTACCAGAATCAAAGAGTCATGGTGCTCGTTATAATATGCATCTTTATCTTGACCTGGTGGAAGAGTTTACCCAGCCAGGTGAGCTGATTCTTGACCCTTTTGGAGGTGTGGGTAGCTGTCTAGCAGCAGCTACCTTGGGCAGAAGAGTGGTTATGATTGAAGTAGAACCGTGGATATTCCAGATAGCAGAATATAACAGGAGAAAGCTGATAAAGGAACATGGTGCTCTGGATGACAACATGATTCATCTCCTCGGAGATAGTAGGCAGCTTCTTCCCATTTCCTGTGATATAGTAATAACCTCACCTCCATACTCGGATGTAATGAAGAAGCCAGACAAGTCAGAAAAGGAGTGGGTGGACAAATACTTTGGCTCTACTGCTGCCCAAGGTTATGGTGATTCTGAAGCTCAGCTAGGGAACAAGCCCTGGGGACTTCAGAGATTCGAATTAAAAAAGGTCTGGCAGGGATGTTATGACTCTCTCCCACCTGGAGGCAGAATGATAACAATTACCAAGGATTCTATTAAGAACAAGAAACGAGTAGAGATTGGGGCTGGTACTGTACTGGCTTGTCTTGATATTGGCTTTGAATTAGAGGAGCACAGAAAAGCTAATAGGAGAATGACTGCACTTCAGGCATCCCACCTCAAAGAGCCAGGGTACAATCCCGTATTGCACGAAGACGTAAATATTTTTAGGAAGCCGAAATAAAGAGTTGAAAGGAGGCAGTAATGGCTGAACAATATCAACTGTTTGTGCTGGAGTGCCAGAGGATACTTAAGAAGAAGCCCTATTTCCTCAGCAGCAGAGGCTTTGCCAGATGGGTGAGGAAGAACTACCCTGAATTGCTGGACAAAGAGGGATTGAACAATCTCCGCAACCTGGTAGAAGATGTCACTGAGGTAGAAAAAGCAACACTGTATAATATGCAACGAGAGGAGGAGAGAAGACTTGCTCGTATTGGCGGACATTAGTTACAATAGCAAGGAAGAGGTGCTGTCGGATTTAGGCCAAGCTGCAGTTATGGCTGTAGACACAGAAACAGAGAACCTTGAAGAACAAAAACTCATTGGAGTAGCTGTGGCTTGGCAGCCTAATAGAGCTTGTTACTTTGAAATTCCTAGAGATACTCAGGAACTTTCTCAGGTCTTGGATGGGACTTCTTGCATATTTCATAATGCTCTGTATGACCTTCCATTGTTGCGGGAGCAGCTTGGTATTTCTGTTGATTGCAAGGATGATACTATGTTTATGGCTCAAAATCTTGGTTATCCTGCTGCATTAGAGTTGCTATCTGTTCCATTCGACTTTAACTATACACCAGCAAAGAGTTTCCTACTGAAAAAGAAAGATAGACTTTCCAACCAGCCCGTAGAAATAATCGGAAAAATGTGCGCTGAGCATGCTATAGGAACACTAAAAGTTTGGAATGGTTTGAAGGACAAAACACCACCTTCTTACGCACTGGATATGCTATTGCTTCCTGTGTTAATGCAAATGCACAAAGACGGAATTAGGGTAGATTCCGCTGCAGCCAGAGCCAGGACTGCTGAGCTTGAAGCTATTGCCGATGGCATTAAGGATGTGTGTGAGGCTAGGGGGTTCAGTCCTGGGTCTTCCAAGCAAGTAGGCTTGGCTTTGTCAGAGGAAGGTTTTTACCTTGGCCTAACAAAATCGGGAAAGCAAATGCGAACAGATGATGAGGCATTACAATCAATATTGAATGACAGCATGATTCCGCCTCTTGTCTTGAGTTACAGGAATGCGACCAAGACGTGCTCTACCTTTACCAAGCCACTCTGCGGGGTAAATAGGGTATACCCACACTATCGGATAGTGTCCACTGGCAGATTAGCATCCTCAAACCCAAACATACAGAATATACCAAAACAAGAAAGAAACTTATATGTTCCCGAAGATGGAGACTGGTTTATGGACTTCGACATGCGACAGATTGAACCGAAGGTTATGGCGTTCATGTCCCAAGACCCTCAGATGTTGAAAGATGCGATGGAATCTGATTTCTACCAGCCAACAGCAAGTGCTTTTGGTGTTTCAAGACAAACCAGTAAGACTCTCTTGCTTGCTACCAGTTATGGTGCTGGGGTTGACACTATTGCTTATGAGGGAAAACTATCCACTGCGGATGCGGATTTGCTACTGTCAGAATATAGAAAGAGGTATCCAGTGTTTATGGGGTGGGTGCAGCAGGTCAGGAGGGATACATTAGCTTCTGGCTGTGTAAGAACCATGCTTGGCAGGGTAAGAGTATTGGAAAATTTGTCTGGCCAGCGAAAGATAAAAATAGAAGAGGGACTGCGGGAGGGAGTAAACACAATTATCCAGGGAACGGCCTCAGAGTTGCTAAAACTAGCAATGCTCAGATTGTCATGTTATAGAATTGTGGCAAGTGTCCACGATGAGATTTTGGTAAGTACAAATGAGGATATTCCACTAACCTTCCTGGACAATCTTAGTGGAATACCCAATGTAACCTGGAGCATGAAAAAAGGATACAATTGGAGGGATGTAAAATGACATGGTTAGAGAGAATACTTCTCTTTCTGTTAGCTATAGTAGCAGGAGTGAACGGCATGTTTTGGTCTATGGTTCTCTTTCTTATAGTATGTGTTTCTGTTGCGTTATTGGTAATACAAAGAGAGCAGAAAAGAAAGGAGGCGATAGCATGAAACAGGAGCAGGTACTCAGGATGGTAGACTCTCTCAATGAGAAGCGTAGAGAGCTGCTGCAGAAGAGAAATCAGGACTATGCAGAGACCAACGACTTCTTCAAGAACCTTAGAGAGGTGTGGTCAATCTGTGAAATACTGGATATTGACACCACCAAAAGCATGGAGGACTGCGCTTTGTTTATGACAGTTGTAAAGTTGCAACGGTATTGTAACCTGAGAGGCAGAGACCCTGCAGGCGAGGCTGTAGAGGATACTGTGGTTGACTTGCATAACTATCTGGATATAACCTATATCCTTAGCCAACTCCATGCCAATACCCTTTATGTTGGCCAAACTTTTGATGAAAGTTCAACTTGATGAGGCGTCAAAAGAAGGAAAGGAGGATTAAAATGAAGGTGTATATATCTGGACCCTACGGCAGAAGAAAGGGATTGGAGAACTGGGAGTGTGAAGATAATGTCCGCAAAGCTGTGGACTTGGCAAGACAGCTAATCCTTCTTGGTTTCGTTGTATTCTGTCCCCATTTGTACCATTACATCCATCGGGAATGGGAAGAGTCTCCAGATGAGAATGTCTGGCTTGGACAGTGTTTGGCTTTTGTTCGAGACTGTGACCTGCTCATTCGCATGAAGGGGAAGAGTAAAGGAGCAGACATAGAGGTACAGGAAGCCAGAAATTACGATATACCAGTCATCTATTGTATTGATTAGACAGAGAGAGAATCCCCAGGAAGGTGCAAAGCTGGGGATTCTCCCTGTTACGGGACAAGGATTAAGCTTTTCCAGATTGAGCACTAAGGGATGTCACGCCCTCCCATTTAGAGGCTACCTGATTCACAAATGAGCTAATCTGTTCCTTGCCCTCCATTGCCATCTTATCTGCAAGCTCATTGTACTGCACGGCCTCTGCTAGATACTTCTCTGCTTGCTGGACATAGGCAGCAGCTGTAGCTTGAGCAGTGGCTATTTCAGTGTTGGCATCGGCAATTTGAGCGTTAACAGCTTCCACCTGCGCTCTACCTACATTTATTTTGTGCTCCTCATGTGCAATCTTTGTTTTGACTGTTTCAACTGCAGCCTGAGCCTTGGATACTTCCAGCTCCAAGAGTTTCCCAGCCTGAGCAAGATACGCTACATTCTTGTCAATCTCCTTGGCTGCATACTGAGCATACATGGCTGCCACTTCCTTACCAATGTTGACTGCGTTGATAAGGTCATCACCAGCTGCAAGATAGTCTTCTGCCAGCTTGAGACCTGTAGCATCAGCATCAATCTTGGCTATGATGGCATCAAAGTCAGTGGTGGTAAGTTCAATAGTTGTGGTTACATCTGTAGGTGCAGCTATATTAACGATTGAATCTATATCCACAGATACATCAACAGCTATGTTACCTATAGCAGTATTACAGTCTGCAAGTGCTGCAGCTGCCAGCCATCTGTACTTCCTTGACTTGTTAAGCAGGGCATTACCGACAGAGCCTGTGATTACAGCCTGGTCAAGATGAGGAGGGTAGTCACCTCCAGTATCAGCTGTAGGTTGAGTCCACTCCTCAAGGGTATGGATATGGATATGGTTTCCCGAACTTAGTTGGTCGGTAGCACCAAGTTTTAGAATGAGCCAATCCTCAATCAGGTCAAAGCCTGGGAAGGTTGGGGGAGCTTGTCCTGCAGGATACTCTACGGATTGTATCTTGATAACATCAGACAGGTTTGTAACCTTGATGAAATAAGGATGGATAGTGTAGCTGACAGTGTATTCCCCATCATCCATTCCAGTAATAGCTGTTACTACACCTGTAATATAGTTTATACTGTAGTTGGTATCCTTTGTAAGGACAGTACCTTCACTATTCTTGATGGATTCACTCTTGGGTTTAGCTGGTGCTACCGCCAAAGTGCCTGTACCCCCTGATATAGTAAGAGTCTCAGCCGTTGGGGAAGAAGGCACAACCTTGTCTTGTATGTTTCCCTTTGGCTTTAGTCTGCTGAGCATAGATACAGTGTCTTCAACAGCCTGCTCAAGGTCAGCACCCGACCAGATTGCACCATCATCTGTTTCACCGATAACAGGGTCTTCCAGCTCAACCCTTATATCTGCCTTGAGGTCAGCCAGTGTCTTATTTGCCACTTTGTCTCCTCCCTTCCTCGTTGTTTGTGTATGACCTCATGTATGACCGAAGCAAAGCATTCTTGACTTCCAGTGTTTCTTTTAACCTTTCGTTCTCCTGCTCCAGCCTCCGCAGTTTAGCCATCAACTCATCGAAGTGACTGGAGCGAAGAACTTTTACTATCCTTCGCATCCATTTTTCCTCCTATTCCTCTATTTCTCTGCCAAGGATTGCCTCAACAATGCTTTTTAATTCTGCCCTTGTAATCTCGTCATCTTCTACAGCTTTACCCAGAGCTACAAGGGTATTCCTTACTCTTTTCCAGTGGACTCCAAAATAGGCAATACCAAGAGAAAAGAGCGGAATAAGAATAGTAGCAGCAATCTCGAATGTAGACATTTTTCACCTCCTTTTCCACATTTCCTTAATGTAAGTCAATAACCTTCCAATAGCATATATAAGAGCGACAAGTGCTAAGCTGAACTCAAGTTTAGCTAGTGGCTTGTTGGGTTCATTATAGCAACGATAACCCCTTTTGGAGAGTATCCCAAGAAATACGTGGACTGACCACACCCCAAAAAGGATGCCGAGCATTAAATCTAAAAGTCTGAGTACGTGCCTTCCCACCATTTTGTCTCAATATGGAATCCCCAATGGTCTCTACCAGGGCTTGTTGTAATCGGAGCAGAGCCGTAGAAATCATCTTTTATTTTAAGCATGTGGTTTATGTCTTTCCTGCTTGGATGGTCATGCTTGTTATATATTACCATTGGTCTCCCACATATCCTGCAATCTGTTAATGTACAAATCTCATCCTGCCAGAAGATTTTTGAACCCCACTGGCCACTCTTAACTAGATTACACAGCCAGCAACCCATTGTCATCTCCTGTAGTTATTGTACCATGAACAGTTCATTTTGTCTATTTTTTCTTGCTATCCGACTTTGGCAATCGCCAGAAAGTTTTTAGCTTTTTCTCCGTCAGTCCCCTCTAACTGTTCAGTTACCCCAGTATTCTGCCAAGCGTAAAGCTCCACGTAGTCATCTACGGACAAGCTGGCAACACCCAAGACTGGTGTACCTAGATAGTTAGTAGAGGCCGATTGGTAACTGCCAAAGAATAGGTTAGAGCCATTCTTAAAGATAGCCGCTAAATATCTGCGACCATCATCTGTAGGTTTCCAATAAAGATTTCCGACTAACAAATATAAGCCAGCTTCCTTTGCCGTGAAGCGACTGCGATATAGCTTGTATCCTTCGCCATTGACCATTATATTATCAGCAAGTGTTAGCTCACCTGAGTCTACATATTCAGTTACAGTTGTATATGTATTATCTGTAGTGTTCCAGACTGCAGCACCTACATCATCTGAGGAGAAGCCACCGTCTGCATCATGCAATTTGTTAGCCTCTGTCGCATCGGCAGTTCCAGATTTTATTGTTGAGTCAAACTCGTTCTGGTTATCAAACTCCTCTGCATTTAGGATTACACGGGTAAAAGTATTAGTAGGTATTTTCTGAGTAGTTGCATCTGAATAATATACATGGCATCCAGATTGGTGAGCTACTGTCATTATACCAGCACTACTAAGAAAAAACCCTTCAACGCCTGCTATATCCATACGGATACAATCTTCATCTTCCGACTCCTCAACCTGAATCTTGGTATCACCGTCGGCATCTTTTATTTCATCGCCACCACCAGCATTATCGTCTACATATTTCTTTGTGGCTACATCCTGATTGGCTGTGGGGTCAACAACACCTGTGATTTTGTGGGTGTTCATTGAAAAGTCGGCGGCAGCCTGACCACTGAGAATGCCCATAACCTCAGCAGGAGTCTTGGTCTGGGGAGTATTATCAGCAGTTGCATATAGGAATGTAGTGGCGTCGAAATCTGACTCCATGACTGCGCCAGCAGCATCTACATTGGCAGCATCGGTTACGTCTGCACCATCCTCTATCCCATCCAGCTTCGCTATCTGCGCTGCTGTTGCTAATCCCTTCTGAGCAGCTGTCGCATCCTGTATGTCATCCGTGCCATCTGTGTGACTAGCTGCATGTGCTTTTGGTGTCCTTGCTTCATCTTTATCGTCTAAGTTAGCGTCAGTGATAAGCGCATTGAGAGCATCCAAATCAGACTCAGTATGCGAGAATCCTCCAAGGACTTTTCCGAGGGAATGTGCTTTCGGGTCGTGATTCGCTGTGACATCTGCACCCTCTTCTATACCATCTAGCTTTGCTCCATCTACTGACAGGTCTCTGCCATCTATAGTCTTACCTGCAGCAACCGCCATGTTGTCTGTAAGCTCCCTTGTGCCATCAGCCAGTAGATACTGTGGGTGGTCATCATCTGCTAACCCCGCAAGCTCTCCGTGGTCAGCAACAGCAGTCCCAGTGAAGAACAAATCAGTTACCATAGTAATTACTGTGGAAGAGTTATCACCAGACTTAAAAGTGATTCTGCCAAGAAGCACCCCAAAATCGCTTATCTTTAGAGGTAAGGTAGATGGGGGTTGCTCCACCACAGCCTCGGCAAGTTTGAATGAACCCCGACCATAGACTACGAAAACATGCTCCTCATCGGGATGGATATAAACCCAATGGTTGCTATATCTGTTTCCTCCTACATCCCCAAGTGTTCCACTGCCATCGTCATAGTGGCTGTCATCAATCTGGGTTTGGTCAGCAACCTCTGTCCAGCCACCCCCACCGTCTCGATAGATATAGGTAAAGGTGTCTGTCCCAGACGAGTCAAATGCACCACCGCTGAATGGTGTCAGCCTGTTCAACCCTTCATAGACGACTCCAGCTTGTATTGAAAAGTTTTTTGTGCCTGTATCAGATATGGTACAACCTTTTGCTAATTCAATCTCTCTTAGGGTTGCTGCTCGTTTCTGGACTTTCTGAAGACCATTAGCAAGCCTCATGCCGACACCAGTATAGTGTATCGTGTTGTCAGCTTCTTTCATGCAATTGCCAATGCCTATATCAGTAGTGCCGTTAGCGTTAGTGGTCTGAATAGAGATTGCAGGACTACCAGAGTTATACTTTAGAACTACATGATACTTGGTATCAGATGCCCCCAGAGTTAGGTTATCTTGTTCGGTTAGGGTTACATAAGTTAAAGGTGCTGTATCAGAATCGCTTGTGCGGAGAAGAGCGGTCAAAGCCCCTACCTTCACAGTACCAGCATTTGTACCCTCGGATAGTGAGCCTCCTGTTAGTATCATAGGAGATAAAACAGAATCAGCATGAACAAGAGACGGAACTTCTGCTAAGTCATCTACAACTGTTACCTGATTTGTGGTTAGATGCTGATAGTCATCAGCAGCGCCACCTTGCAAACCCTTCAATGTGTTATGAAATAGATTCTGAAGCTGACCCCAAACAGTCTGTCCCAGGGTTATACCAAACCCCCGATAGTGTTTCTTATACCTGTGTTTGTTGTAAAAGGTTCTGCTCCGCGCCTCTCCCATAGGGCTGCCAATATTTTGTTTAATGTGTCTGACATACTTCTTTACCCAGTCTCTTGTTTTGTCTCTTGTTTTTCTGGTTGGTGTTGTGTGGCTTCTCTTTATTCCTCTTGTTATACTCCCCCAGAAACCACCGATTATTTCTTGGCCAGACTGCCATTGTCCTCCAGTACAAATACAGGTTACACCACCTATAACCTTAACCTCGTTCTCGGCACCAGGAGGATTTGTACAGCTCATTGAAGATTCATTATCCCACCACGGCTCGATTTCGGGAGGGAGGACAAGCTCTTCATATTCCCCAACAACATCGTAAGGCTCTAGTGGGGCTGCTGCATCTACAGCCTCCTCACTCTGCAGGTCTGGTTCCTCATCTATATCCTCATTATCCCCAGCAGCAGCTATAGTAACCTCACCCTTGCCAAACCCACCAAGACCAATCCGCAGTTCATAGTGGCCAGGTCTCCATTCATGTTGGAGACTACCTACAATTCCCAATGCCCCTTCAGCATCAGGGTCTTGTGGAGATTTAGTCATAAACTCAACCACATCACCAATACCAAGGCCAGATGAGTTCTGAGCACAAGCAAAGTAGGCATATTTTGTAGCGGAAAGAAGTCCTGTCAACTTGTGTTCCCAGCTCTCTCCTGTTGTCTTATTTACACTAGGAGTACAAAACTGACTGGAATTACTTTCGGTTACTCCAGTTTCATGTATAAGCTTTATTTCTGCTGGGTCTCCCCAGAAAAACCAGCAAAGAGCACTATCCCCGTTGTCTTCATCAAGAGTGCCATTGAGTATAGCCGTGTCTATGCCCACATCAGAGGCTGCATCTGTGGTAACCTCTGGGGTGTCTGTACCTGCAGGGTCACTGGTCTTGAAGTATAACCACTTCCCCAAACCAAGTCCTTCAAGGGTACTATAGTCCCACATCCTGTTAGACCTACCTATAGCCCTGAACACATAAAGAGTGTTTGCTTCAAGCCCAGTTAGCACAAGTTCAAAATTATCATCTGTATGTTTCCACCCAGCAAGAGTATCCGAAAAGGTCAAATCCTCAGGGTCAGTACTCTTGCCGTATTGGAAAAGGACTTTGCAACCGTGAGGTTCTGAGTTGGATTTTATTACTGTACCATGTAGCTTGGCTGTGTATGTACCATTCTCTGCTGATATGTCTGTGGCTACTTTTGTTTGGACTTCTGGAATCCCCCATTCCTCTACTTCAGGAGTAGACTCATCCCCATAGATAAACATTTGTTTTGACCACCCCCCAGGCACATAATAGGCATATACAGCGTAGAAGCCTGTCTTTGGCTTACAGAAGGAAGGGATTTTCTGCCACAGCATACAGGGGCAGCGGATGTTTATGTCAGCATCGGTGTTACCCGTTATGTTCACTGGTTCTGTCCAAGAGCCATCCTTGGTTTTGGACATCATATAGATGTTCTCTTTGTAGTCAAGCATATACTTGAAGAGAAGCCAGAGAGTATCCTCAGAATCGTAGGCAAGAGCAGGGGTAGCAACAGAAAGTTCAGCTACAGTCTCCTGTGTTTGCCAAGTTCCCTTGAGTCTTTGCCTTCCATACAACTTATTGCCATCTGCTGACTTCCACACAACGTAAAGGCTGCGGGTTTGCTCTGTGACCAAATCCCACGATGGTTCCGCAAATGCAGCAGGGAGTACGTCTGTAGAAACCTCTTCAATGGGCGACCAGTATTCTTCCCACACCTCAACATAAATTAGTCTCTCTGTCTCTGTGTAATGATTAAGCTCATGGGCAAATAGATGCAGTCTACCAAAAGCTCCTGCAGCGAACACAAGACCACGAAAACTTTTTGGGGTGTCCTCATCGTGGAGATGAGCTGGACTGGTTTCTTCCCAGCCTTCTCCAACATCGTAGAAATGACGAACATAATAGCAATATTGTCCTTGATAGACAAAGGAATCGGAGAAAACCACATGAGGATGGTCAAGATTATCAATAACAATCCTCGGTTGAATCTCTGGGGTAAGAGTCTCTTCTTGTTCCATCTCTTCGTTGCTGATAAACTTGTGCTCTGCCCCCCAGCCAAGCTGTTTATCCCTTCTCCTGTAAAACGCCTGACTCCTGGTCTTGCCTTCATAGGTTACATTCTTTGTATATACCAGATGGATGTCGCCAATGGAATCAATAGCAGCAGAGGGATACCCTATGTTTTCACCAGTTACACAGGGATTGTTCCCAGTACTCCAGTCCCAATCCCATGTTGCCCCCATGTCTCTTGAGCACATAATGTACAGGTAACCATCAGCTGCTTTTCTGATAAATGTCCAGAGGGTTCCATCGTTGTCCTGGAGGATTGTATTCCTTCCTGAGTAGCCCCCAAGCATCCCCGTATCTGTGATTTCAAATTTAGTATATGCCATTGTCTACCACCTTGGGTCATCCACCTTGACCACGTCATACAATTCCAATCCGCAGTGATGTGGGACATTCACCACACCCCTGGACACAGCCTGCATATTATGTGACATTATGGCCTCTGCTATAGCATCTGCCTCACTCTGGCTTACACCTGGACAAACAAAGAGTCGAGCAATATAGTACCCCATACGGTCATAAGTCCTCTCATCACTGCTAATAGCATAGGTTTTCTCTGTGTACTGCTCTCCTACCTTTACATCTTCATCTACTACAATAATCCTGTTGGGCAGCAGCAGTTCGTCATCCCAGACTTCGGAGAACATAGCATAGCTGCCGTCAAAGGAAGCGTTTATTGCGTCACATTTGGGCAGAGGCAAAACGTGCATCCCATCTTCTCTCATCCTCATACCACAAGTAGTGTGTCCAAGACAGTCTGAGATTATCTGTAGTATAGATGTAGAGGCATCGTAACCCCAGAGAGGAGGCTTGTAATCCTCGTTGTCTATAAGGCCATCACTGGAATCCAGATAAATTGGTATATCTTCGAGAAAATCCTCAAATAGTTCTTGGAGGACTCCCCACATAGTCTTTCTTGTGT